>CDZD01043489.1_pt1:127500-312156 | contig 312156 bp, 200 predicted proteins | sample 554771 | NCBI WGS metagenome assembly CDZD01 (sample SAMEA3182069, study PRJEB8094) | gut metagenome | biome: human; feature: gut; material: Stool; isolation source: human stools | place: Canada | collected 2011-11-08
AGGCAAGTCAGGAAGAAGCTGGCAAAAAGTCGCCAATAGAAAACAAAAGGGCGGATGAAAGCATGAAGGCACAAAATAGATAAAATTATGTGCGGTTTAATGACCAATTGGGGTTAAACGCACTTGATTGATGAAACGCTATCGCTGGGCGACTCTCAAGCTAGAAGTGAATCAAGTGAAAATTCATTTTCTTCCAATGGTTTCGCACTCTCTGTCTGTCCAGAACCTTCAAAGAAGAATTTTAAACAGGCTCTTAAATATCGGAATTATTTTATAAGGGTGCTTGCCAAAACCACTTTTCATCCGATGTGTTGTAATTAGCATGAGGATATGTCAAACCTCTACCGGAACTAATGTTACAGTCTTACCTTGAGGATGATTGCTTTCTCCTTCTGGTTCAGCTTGATTCCATATATTTGTTTCAAGAAAGTAGAGATTCTTTGCCATGTACTCCTTAAGATAATAGTCGGCTGTTTGTTTTACTCTGTTGTTCCAGTTCGCTTCTTCATTAAGTATCAATGGCAAATCATGCTGCAATCTATAACGTACTTCTACTGAGTGAAGCATGATTCCGTTTTCATCTGTGACATATGCTGCAAATGTAGGGTCAACCCAAACCCATTTATTCAGCGATTTACTCCAGGCAATGCAGATGACATGGCAATCGCTGTCCGTCTCCCATCCTTTTCTGGATACATGTTATATATTTTGCAGGAATCCCCACAGCAAGCAATGCCTCTGTCAAGCATATAGCAAGAGCCCTGCAGTTGTAACCACAACTGTTTCTACGAGCAGATTCGTATGTATTTTCCAAATTTCTTGCTCCGGGAGCCAAACCGTTGCTTCCGTCATGTTCGATGTTGTCATGAACCCAATAAAGGAGATTCTTCATTCTGCTGATGTCATCCCCATTACCGGCTATTTTGTCAAGATTGAACTTCTTGCGTGTCATTTTCAACATTCTGTCTGAAGGCTCTGCGTATCTGAAAGCCATATCAAAGGATGGTTCTGAGTTGTATTTTGGGGATTCTTTCAAAATATCAAGTTTGGTCTTGACCTCTTCCCCCAGACTCCATGCGTAATTCATAGCTGTTTTCAATGTGTCCGCTTCCTTACTATTCAAAGCTTTTAGTACGGGATAAAGTATTATGGCTGACTGATATTCATTGCTTCTCATCCAGTCAGAGTTCTTTGCTGTCAGAATCTGTGCCTGTCACTGCGCAGTCTTTTTCAAATCTTTTATCAGGCGAGGATTTGATTTCAGATAATTGATATCTGCTATTGATGCTATCTTGTCGTTATATACTTTCAGAAAAGCCCCATGGACAGATGTATTTCGTTAAATTAGGACATTTGGAGTCTTTCAATAAATCCAAATCGAAATAGACCACAGTGCTTTCAAATATCACACTGTCCAATTTCGGACAGTTATGAGCAAATCCCTGGCCTCCTGTACTCGACACAGGACCTCGGAATATGATTTTCCTCAAGTTTGGGCAGTTTGTCACTAATGCGCAGTCGAAATGACCGATAGCTCCCTCAAACACAATCTCCTCAATAGTGTTATTATCCATAAATAGACCTCCCAGGATATAATCTATATTGCCGAATGTTACTTTTTTCAGATTGGTAAATCCAATATTTCCTAATCTTCCGATTGTCATTATGTCGGGAATATGAATTTCTTCGGCATGAGAGTCGTAAACTAGGCTATCCGGAAACATTCGTATTCCATCCATCACAGGTCCGTCGAAATGGTCAGGAGCATGAAGAACGATATTCTGGGAAAAAGACGGAATTACTATTGTAATTGCAGCAATTAAGCAAATAAAAAATCTATGCATAATAAATATATATTCAGAATGATAAAATTAATAAAAATTCCAACACATCTGTCACATTACTAAATAAATTGGAAAGCGTACGGACGCTAAACAAAAACATTCTCCCTGCAAGACTCTCGCAGCAAGAACCTTCAATACAAGACGATTCTGTTTCATGTAATCTCTTTTAATAATATAACGTGAGTTCGACGAATTGTAAATGCCTGTAAGTTTGGTGATAAGCGAAAATCGTTGTAACTTTATGGTGCTGAACAACAAAGTATTACAAACAATAATCGCCATGATCACCGGGAGTAAAGTTATAGAATTATTTTGTATGGCAGACGATTTAGCTTCGCTGATTTTCAATTCTGAAATTTTTGATGCTATGATGGCAAAATATACGCTTAAACCAACCGTAAAACGCAAATTTAATTATTTGTTGGTGGCAAAGATATAATAAAGACAAAAGTGGGATTAGACTACTGCCATAAATTGTCAGGCAGTATGACTAACCCCACTTTTGTCTTTTAATTATGTTTCTTAGAATTGCTCCAAGATCTCTATTCTTTTCTTTGTATCCGGGTGTGTGCTGAATAATGAATTAAAGAAATTCATCATGCCCGGTGCGAAGTGTTGCGGATGAATAATGAACAGCTGCGCGATATCGTCACGCTTGACGTTATTCAATCCAGGATCGCCTGATATCTTTCTCAGAGCAGAAGCAAGCGCCAAAGGATTGCCGCAAAGCTCAGCACCTCCGGCGTCGGCCATATATTCACGTTTACGCGATATTGCAAAACGCGTAAGCAATGTGAAGAAGTAAGCAACTGCACAGCATAAAGCTCCGATTATGAATACCGCAATCATAGACAGTCCGTTGCCGCGGTTGTCCTCGTCATCACTGCTGCGGCTGCTTAGTCCGCCAAACCAGAATGCGTTATACATCATTTGGATAACGAGGCTCATTATGGTTGATACGATGCCGACAAAGATGATGCTTGTTATCAGCAGTCTTGTGTCGTGATTACGGATGTGCGTCAGCTCATGAGCTATCACACCTGCAAGTTCGTCATCGTTGAGCCTGTCGATTATTCCTGTTGTCAGCGTAACCGTGTAGCTCTTTTTATCTATACCGCTTGCAAAAGCGTTCAGCTGCGGGTCGTCTACGATGTTAATCTTTGGCATATCCATGTTGCATGTCATGCAAAGATTTTCAACGATATTGTAGATTTTGGGATTTTCCTTACGTGTAAGCGGTCTTGCTCCTGTAGCGGCACGTACCATTGCCGTATTTGCAAAATACGCTATTGTAAACCATATTCCTACGCCCACGATGACCCATGGTATGGTGTTCATGAAGTAATAGTTTACTGTTGCGGCGTCAAGCTGGTGTACAATGTTGCCGTATTGGTCGTAGTATCCGTTTCCGAAATAGTTTACCAGTGCGAGGAATACCCATACCATGCCCAGGATTATTACGGGAAACAAGATCAGCAACATTATTGTCAATCTGTTGTTGCGCATAATCTGGGTGTGCATTCCGACATATCTCATATATGCTTGCGATTTATGTTAGAATTTAATTTCAGGTGCCTTGTCGTATATAGCGCGTTCTTCCTGTGGAACCTCGAACATAGGTTCTTTTTTAAATCCGAACATTTTGGCAAAGATGTTTGACGGGAATGTCTCAACGGCGTTGTTGAGCTCTCTTGTTGCCGAATTGAAGAATCTGCGTACTGCGGCAAGTTTGTTCTCAAGGTCAGCAATCTCGTTCTGCAGCTGCATGAAGTTCTGGTTAGCCTTCAGGTCAGGGTAAGCTTCGAGTGACACCTTCAAGCCGGCAAGCGCACTTGTCAGGGCATTTTCAGCATTGATCTTGTCGTTTATTGTTGTGGCGCCCATTGCTGCCGTGCGTGCTTCTGTAACTCTCTGCAGCACTTCGCGCTCGTGTGTGGCATATCCTTTCACCGTGGCTACAAGCTGCGGCACGAGGTCGTGGCGCAGCTTAAGCTGCACGTCGATATTTGCGAAGGCATTTTCGCGGTTGTTTCTAAGTTTTACAAGATTGTTGTACAGGCTTACACACCAAATTGCAAGCAGTACGACGATAACTAAAATAATAATTCCTGTTGTCATAATTTTTTAATGATAAATGGTTTCATAAGTTTGTTTACAAATATAATACCATTTTATGAATATCTGAGGTTTCTTTAAGTCTTTTTGTTTATTATTCTTATTTAATATGAAGGTTGTAGCCAATAAGGACACGTGCCGGTTTAGTTTCGTCATGAAATAAAAAAAAACTGCATGACAGGATTTATCCTATGACATGCAGAGCGTTATGTTAAGTTTTAATGTTTATTTCAGCAGATTCATTACTTTGTTGAAGTATCGCTGAGTGCCTTTTATGCTGTATCTGAGTCCGCCGTTCCACGACCTTATGGCCTGCTCTATGCTGTTTTGCGGATTGTGGACCGACTGAAACAAAATGAACATCTCCTTCGATTTTGCCACGTTAAAGCGGTCAGACAGCTTAAATCTTTTCTTGCTTTTTCTTCTTTTCAGGATGTTGTTGCACTCTCTTACCAGAATCGGAGTTATCTGCATTGCTCCGCATGAGTTGCCGCTTACGGCTTTTGGGTTTCCTTCGCTTTCGACTTGAATAATGGCGTCCATCACCGGATTCCAGTCGAATTGAGGGCTTTGAGTTTCGTTGTTTTCTGCAAAAGCATATAAATTTGCTGTAAATACAAATAATAATACTAATACTTTTCTTAATATTCTCTCCATATTTTACGGTTTATGGCATCTGGACATATAAAAAAACAGGGATGTCCGCGGCAAGCGGTTCGTATGAGAAAAATTATTGAACCGAGTCTGGATGCCAGTTATATACTAACGCGAATGGCGGCTTTCAAAACAAAAGAAGATACGCCATTCAATCTTTTTACCGCTGCAAAGGTATGAAAAAAAATGCGATTATCCAAACTTTGTTCCGTTTTTTAAACATTTTGCATTGAAATAAGCATTTTATATCATGTTGAAAATCAACTAATTGCTTTAAAAATATGTAAAATATTTTCGGCTGCCGTCTTGCGCCCGAATTTAGGCGAAACATAATGTTAATGCACGTTTCACGGCATTTGTTGTTATAGGAACGGCCCATTTTTATATCTTAAATCATGTTGCGTGTTAAAGTGTTATAGACTATAACTATGCTAAGATTGTTGCAGGAGTGAATAGGGGGCAATGTCGCTTTGTCTTGCAGGTAAATTATTGTCATAGTTTTGCCTTGTGCCCGCTTTCGCTATTTTTTCATGATATAGGGTAAGGATTGCAGGCATCAGAATTAAACCTCAAAAAACTGAAAGGAAAATGTGCTATTATCCTTAACGAAAAGCCGGAACGGTAGTTTGAAATATGCAGACTGTAAGCAAAATCGTGCTTATTGGTTTCGAATCATTAACCTATTGTTTACGGTCCGTAAGTGGCCCACTTTTAATGCAAAAGTGGCCGAGTTTTTTGTCGCAAACAAATGGTTTTTTATGTCCAATCCGATGTTCCGTGCATTTCAGTGCAGGCATTGCTAAAGAAATATTGTTTATCCCAATCTGCCGGTATTAATAAGTTTGCTGTGTGATTCTTCCTGTTGGCTGATGACGTAGTGTATCTTGAGCAGTGTTTTCTGAAGGCCGACAATGAAATTTCCTGCCTGCAAGCGTTTGGCTTTCAGAATATTTAAATAAGACAAACAGCTCATTATTCGGCTGCCAATGACCTGCCCGGGTTAAAAAACTGCGTTTTTCGTTTGTCTTTTCATTCTCCTTTCACTATTTTTGACTACCTTTGCATTGACGATTGTTGAAACATGCCATATTGGCAGGCTTAATTGTATGTCGGCATGCGTCATGCCGGGCAAGTGTGAGAGGCACGGCCTGTTTCGTGCATGTTGTTTTTTTGAATGATTAACGGATAATTTCTTTATAAAATTATGTATTACGTTTCTAAGCGAATGGAGATTGCTGGCTGTCATCGCCTTACTCTTTCTTATGACAGCAAATGCTGTAATCTGCACGGACACAACTGGATTGTTACGGTTTATTGCAAGTCGCGTGAGCTTAACGCTGAGGGTATGGTTGTTGACTTTAAGCATATAAAGGATAAAATTCACGGATATCTTGATCATGGCAACTTCAACGAACTGCTGCCGTTCAATCCTACGGCCGAAAACATTGCAGCCTGGATATGCAGTCAGGTTGAACACTGCTATCGGGTGGATATAGAAGAAAGCGAGAACAACAAGGTGTCGTACGTTAAAGACGAAGACTGACATTTATGAGGGTAAACGAAATTTTTTATTCGCTTCAGGGCGAAGGCCACTTTACCGGAACACCAGCCGTCTTCGTACGTTTTTCAGGCTGCAATCTCAGTTGCAGTTTTTGTGACACGGAGCATACGTCGTTTACGGAAATGTCTGAGGAAGACATCGTCCGTGAGGTGTGTGCCTATCCGGCTGCGCATGTGGTTATTACCGGCGGCGAGCCGACAATGCAGCTTACAGCTTCGCTTGTTGACAGGCTGCACGCTGCCGGAATGTATGTGCAGATAGAGACAAACGGCACTTATCGTCTGCCCGAAGGCTGCCGTGTCGACTGGATTACGTGTTCACCCAAATACCGTCCTGTCGTTCTGACGCATATCGACGAACTGAAAGTGGTGTTTCAGACGCCGGAGCAGGATATGTCGCAATATGACGGCATGGAGGCTCAGGTGTATAGCCTGCAGCCATGCGACGTGAATGACGACAGACGGAATGCCGTGATATTAAAAGATGCCGTGGAATATTGCCTTTCGCATCCCAAGTGGCGTCTTTCGCTTCAGACCCATAAAATAATTAATGTGAGATAACGGCCTTCAGCCTCTACGGCGACATGGCTCGCCAGTGTCTGAATAACGTGGCCCGACAGTTATGCCGTCTGTGGCAATTCATAAGAAATCAATGAGGCAATTAGGCATAGCCTCATTGATCACCACCATTGAAGTGAAGTATTTTCAGCAGCTGCTTTTCGTGCTGCAGTTCCTTCAAGCCCTTGTCGGGCGATATGAGCATCATGCTCCTTATCACGTCGTTTTGTCCGCACGTGTAGTTATAATAGTCAATAAGTTCTCCGGTGAGCTTTTCTTTCAGGATAACTTCTGTTCTTAGTTTTTCAAACTCCTCCAGTGGTATTTCGTCTCCCTGGCGTACAAAGATAATACGCCTTGCGATAGGATTGCGGTTGTAGTCGTGCGTGAGATAAATGCCCTTAATCACTTCAGGATATTCAATGATAGGCAGTTGCAGATAAATAACCTTCAGTGCGAGCTGCAGCCTCTTTTGCTCGTTGAACATCAGATAGCCAATCTGGAACGGCGAGAACAGGCCTACTCCTACATAATAGTCGCCGGCCATATTCTGGCAGTATACCTTCGGCAGGGTGTCGCCGTCGGCAATGGATGATATCATGTAGGGCTCAACTTTCAGTCCGTCGGCATACGACGAAGCGCTGTACGACTGGTACAGGCCTGTGTATATGCCTGCGTTGGGAAGATACTTTATTGATTCTTTTTCAATATCGTCAAGAAACGGACGGCTGTTGCTCTTTCCGCTTATCAGCCGTGGCTCTATATGGCACACCTTGTCGTACAGTTCGTCAAGGCATCCCAGCAGCTTTCTCTTAGACACATTGTTCACCTGCTGCAAGGCGTTGTTAAGCGCGTAGTCGCTGTCGTTGCCGCCGGATATGCTGTTGATGTAGGCGGGCAGTACAGACGAATATAAAGAAGACAGAACGCTCGATGTTATGTTCGTCTCCTCCGAAATGTCCTTCATCTTCACTCCTGCGTCACGCAGTTTCTTCAGTTGCTCATACAGTGATACCAGTTTATCCATATCCTTTATTTTTGGCGCGAATGTACCAAAACGATATTACAAAAACATTACCATTCTGATTCATTATCATGATATGAAAATTACATAATGAATACACGTTTTTTTGGCGTTATAATATATGATTAATTGATTTTTTCATATTGCAGACCGATATACTTTTGCTGCCGTAATTAAAAAAATGAACAAACAAAATCATCAATATAATTATGGAAAAAGCAACAAAGAACAAAAGAATGTCGGAACTCCTGCTTATACTTTGGGCCGGAGGTGCAGCCTTGCTGTCTTACTCGCTTGTATATGCCTTGCGCAAGCCGTATACGGCAGCCTCTTTCGAGGGATTGACCCTGTTTGGAACAGATTATAAGGTAGCTGTTACAACCATTCAGATACTTGGGTATGTAATAGCAAAATTCTTCGGTATAAAACTTATCTCTGAGCTGAAACGCGAAAACCGCTTCCGCTTTTTTGTAACATCGGCAATAATGGCCGAGGTGGCTTTGATAGGCTTCGGCGTGCTCAGCGCTCCTTACAATGCCGCAGCAATGTTTTTCAACGGCCTGTCGCTCGGATGCATGTGGGGCGTTATCTTTAGTTTCATTGAGGGCCGCAAGGTTACGGATATGCTGGCGAGCCTTTTGGGCGTAAGCATGGTGTTCAGTTCCGGAATAGCCAAGAGCTTCGGACTCTTTGCCATGAACGAACTTAATATAGACCAGTTCTGGATGCCGGCAGTCATTGGCGGCGTGGCCCTGCCTCTGCTTGTGCTTATGGGCTATCTGCTTAAGCGTCTGCCCAGCCCTACACAGGAAGATATCGAGTTGCGCAACGAGCGCGTTGTCTTAGACTCTGAAGGCCGTAAGCGTCTGTTCCTGAGTTTCGCGCCAATACTCACGCTGCTGTTTATCGGCAACTTCATGCTCCTTGTCCTGCGCGACATCAAGGAAGATTTCCTTGTGCTTATTCTCGACATGAGCAATCAGTCGTCATGGCTGTTCGCACAGGTCGACACTATAGTTACATTGGCCATACTTGCCCTGTTCTCCGCCTTTGTGTTCTTCCGCAGCAACATCAAGACGCTTATGTGTCTCATGGGCATTGTCATACTGAGCTGTATCACCATGGCATACGTGTCGTTCAACTACAAAGCCCTCGACCTGCAGCCTGTTGTGTGGCTGTTCATAGAGAGCCTGTGCCTTTATATAGCCTATCTTACGTTCCAGACAATATTCTTCGACCGTTTCATAGCCTGTTTCAGGATAAAAGGCAACGTTGGATTCTTCATCGCGATAATCGACTTTATCGGATACATGGGAACGGTAACACTGCTTTCAACCAAGGAGTTCCTCAATTTCGACATGGAATGGTTCGACATGTTCAATCACATGGCATTCTTCGTCGGTGCAGTATGCACAGTCTTGTTCACAATAGTAGCCACACTTATCTACAAGCGCTATTCGCTTAACAACAGAAACAAGACAAAAAACTCTAAGATGGATTTGTTTATAAACCCTCAATATAATACAATTTAAAATGAACTACGACATCATAATCATAGGAGGCGGTCTGCTCGGAACAGCCACTGCCTATCAGTTGGCAAAACGCAAAGCCGGTAAGATATTGCTTTTAGACGGTAACGAGATTGCATCTCAGGCCTCTTCGCGCGCGGCCTGCCTGCTGACACGTGCGCGGACAAAACCGGCGCTGATGGAACTGGTGCAGGAAACCTACGACTGCATAGACGAGATAGAACAGCTTCTTGGAGAGTCGCTCGAGCTGCAGCAGTGCGGAAGCGTTACGATTGCTTCGTCAGAAGCCTCGCTGAAGGGTGTGGAAGCCTTGGAGAGTGCAGCCAACGACTTTGGCATTCCGAATGAACGGATATCACAGAAACGTGTGAAAGAACTGTTGCCATGGATCAACGAAACTGCCGCTGACGTAGCCGTATATATGCCTACAGACGCCTTTATCGACTCTGCACTGCTGTGCTCTGGATATGCCAGGGCTGCAAAGGCGCTGGGTGTGGAACTGAGAACTAACTGCAAGGTGAGGTCGATACAGACCGAAGGCGGAAGAATAAGCGGCGTTGAACTGCCTGACGGTGAGATGATAAGTGCTCCCGTTGTTGTCAATGCTGCCGGCTCATGGGCCAATCTGCTTATGCGTCCGCTCGGTGTAGGACTGCCGTTTACGCCCGTAAGGAGCCACTTCTGGATTACCGGCATCGACAAGCAGCGCTTCCCGGTAAACCATCCGTTCTCTGTCATTCCTGACGCAAGAGCCTTCACGCGATCGGATGTAGGAGCCTTGATAATAGGTTTGCGCGAAAGCCAGTGCCAGTCGTTCGACCCTTCTACGATGACAGACCAGCTTCAGGACTTCGACTTCAACAAGGCTGCCAAGTGGGAAGTGCTTGACGAATGTGCACCGCTCCTGAAGCGTTTCTTGCCGGATATAGAAGACCTCGGCATAGCCCACTACATGGCCGGTCCGTCTTGCTATGTGCCCGATGCAATGTTTATCATCGGTCCGGTGAGCAAATACGAAGGTCTGTTTACCGTTACGGGCTGCTGTGGCGGTGGCGTGGCTGCCGGTGGAGGTATGGGACGGTTGGCTGCCGAACTTATTACAGGCGAGAAACCATTTGTCTCACCCGGTCTTTTCGCACCGGAGCGTTTTGGTGAAGTTGATCCGTTCTCAGCCGAATTTCAGAAGAGATGTGCCGATGCCCGTTCTAACAAAAAGGGCGGATAGGCCTGTGCTGCAAATGAAGATATAGAAAACACGAACATAAATATAAAAATGTAGAAAATGAAACGATATATAGTTTTTCTGAAACAAGTACCCTTATCCACAAAGGTTGAAATAGATCCGGTGACAAAGACCTTGAAGCGCTCGTCGGCTCTTACGCGCACCAACCCTGACGACCTGCATGCGTTGCAGACAGCCGTTAACCTTAAGAAAAAGACCGGGGCTGAGATTGTGGCCGTAAGCATGGGACCGGAGATGGCTGTAGAGGTGTTGCGCGGGGCACTGCAATACGGAGCCGACAAGGCTGTGCTGCTTTCGTCGCGTGCTTTTGCCGGAAGCGACACGTTGTGCACGAGCAAGTCGCTCGCAGCTGCCGCACGTAAGATTGGCGACTACGACCTGCTGTTCTTCGGCAAGATGGCTGTAGACGGCGACACTGCACAGGTTGGCCCTGAGGTGGCCGGTCAGCTTGACATTCCGCAGATAACACAGCTGACAGCCATAACGGCCATATCTGACACTTCGGTAAGTGTTACAAGAAACGCTGGCTGCAAGCTTCAGCATCTTGAGGTGAAGATGCCGTGCGCCATCATGGTGAGCCGTGAAAACTGTGAACTTGAGAACGTAACGCTACGTGCATGGCAGAAGGCACGCCAGCAGTCCATTACAAGATGGAACGAGCACGACCTGGGCCTTTCTTCTGACGAGATCGGACTGTGTGCGTCGCCAACGCAGGTAGTGGCAACAGAGGTTCCTCAGCACGACAAGGTGGTAGAATGGATTGAGGACGGACATGCCGTGATGGACATTATAGAGAACAACGTGCTTTGTCAAACAAAATAACAGATAATAAGAATTATGAGTTTCGCATTAAATTTAGATAAAGATCTTTGCATAGGTTGTGGCATCTGCTCTGAGAGCTGTGCTTTCGGGGCTATAACCATGAGTGATTTTCCCGAGATAAACGAAGACAGCTGCCGTCTGTGCGGAAGTTGTGTACAGGCATGTGCCGCCGGAGCCTTAAAGATAAACAAGGAGCAGCCTAAAGACAGCGCTGCCGACAACAGTAAAGGTATATGGGTGTGGGCTGAAGTTGAAAACGGACAGTTGGCTCCTGTGAGCATTGAGCTGCTGGGCAAGGCTGTAGAACTGTCTGAAAACTTGGCGCAGCCGGTTGAGGCAGTGCTCATAGGCGACGGCGTGAGCGGGCTGGCAGACGACCTTATTGCGTATGGCGCCGACTGTGTGCATATGGTTGACTCGCCGTTGATGGCCGACTTTATCGACGAAAACTACACCAAAGTCTTTGAACGCCTGATACGGCAGAATCGCCCGGCTATACTCCTTATGGGGGCAACCCTGCTCGGACGCGGCCTTTCGGCACGCCTTGCCTCGGTGCTTCACACAGGACTTACGGCCGACTGCACTGAACTTGAGATTGACAAAGAGACCAAATTGCTGCGACAGATACGTCCTGCTTTCGGCGGCAACCTTATGGCAACGATAATAAATCCTGCGCATCGCCCGCAGATGGCTTCGGTGCGTCCCGGCATCATGCGTCCGGCCGTGAAAGACGGCAGCCGCAGAGGCCGCGTCGTGAGATACGACTGCGACGAGAGCATGAATGATGCGCGCGTAAGGCTTATTGAGACATTGAGCAGCGAAGTGAAGCATTCGTCGCTGAGCAACAGTAAGATTATCGTGGCGATAGGGCGCGGAGTGAAGACGCGTAAATGTGCCGACGAAATCAGCGCATGGGCAAAGAGCATAGGTGCGTCTGTTGCCGGATCGAGGGCTGCCGTTGAGATGGGGCTTGTGGATGCATCGGTTCAGGTAGGGCAGACCGGTCATACTGTTGCCCCCGACCTTTATGTGGCAATAGGCATCAGCGGACAGATACAGCATACGGCTGGTATTGTCGGAGCTAAAAAGATAATGGCGATAAACACCGACAGGCAGGCTCCGATATTCAGCGTGGCAGATTACGGATGGAACATCTCTGCCGAGGAAGCGCTGGCAAGGCTTGTAGACATAATATCTGTAAAGGCATGAGCAAGAAGATATTAGCATGTATCGTCGTGCTGGCGGCATCCTTCAGTGTGGCACTTGCCGGCGATTCGCTCAAGATAAAGTTCCGTTCGCGTGCATTGTTGGATGCCACGGTTACCGATTATGGCAAGGAAGACGTGCAGGGCTATTATCGCCTTGAAGATTTCCGTGTAGGCTTTAAGGCAAACTATGGTCAATTCGAGCTGAAGGCCGATATCGGTTTCGGCGGCGGAAAGGTGGCGATAAAAGACCTGCTGTTCAACTATCACATGAAAAACTGCGTGGTGGCTGTGGGCAACGCCTATGAACCTTTCTCGATGGATATGCTCATAAGCACCGTAGACATGCGCTTCAATCAGTCGGCAACTTCGGTGCTGGCGTTCACCAACAGCCGTAAGCTCGGCGCAACGATACACTATTATCTGCCGTCGCTCTATCTGGCTACGGGCGTTTATACGCACAACGACATCAACAAGATTGGCAGCAGCCAGGTAAACGCCTTCGTGTCTACCAGCCGTGCCGTGTGGCGCAGGCAGAAGGGCGACTATCTCATACATGCAGGAGGCGCCTTCTCGTTCCGCACACGGCCGGTAAACACCGAGGGGGACCCTGAAACTGAAGTTAGCAGTGCAGGCGTGACGTCGATGCTTCCCAATGCTCTGCTAAACGCAAAGGTAGACCATCTTGGCACGGAGGTGAAGGGGCTGCTCGAAGCTTTATACATGTCGCCCAAGTTTATGATTCAGAGCGAATACTTTGTCGACCGCTATAACCGCACTCAGGGCGAAGCCTATATGCCTCACGGCGGATATATTCAGGCCGGATATCTTATAAAGGGGCGCGGATTTGAGTATGATCCGGTGTACAGCATACCGGGACGCCCTAAGACAGAAAAGGCTATTGAGCTTACTGCGAGGTTGAACTACACTGACATGAACGACCCGAAGGCCGGCATATCGGGAGGCAAGGAGACCGACCTGTCTGTAGGGGCCAACTTCTATCTTAACAAATATTTGGCCGTGAAGGCCAACTGCAGCTATGTCTTTGTGGGCGACAACTGCAACGAGTTTTATCAGAAAGACCTGCTGCTGGGCCAGATACGAATACAATACGTATTCTGACGACCCCTTTCTTTAGCCGAAAAATGTTTCAGTCTCTATGCTTTCCTGCCGGGAAGCATAGATTTTTATTTGTCTTCAATCGTCATTGTCATTTGGCATAACATCCGTTTTTATATAGAGCTTGCCGTTGCCTGCCTTCCGTATATATAGCGGAAATGTCGAAATAAGGCAAATGACAGGCCGGCAGTGGAAAGCAGAATGGCGAAAGAATGCATCAGTCTGCTTGTATAATAAAGCCGGATACGGTATGCTGAAGGCCATCCGTAATGATGCATGGCTGTCAGTATGTCTCAGCGAACTGTCCCGATAATGTACCGGTCTTCTATGGATTTGCCGGCAAAAAGTCTTTTTCCGAACAGGCTGACAGACGCGGATATAGCGACAAATATTGTGCTGCACGCCCTGAAACAGGGCATAGGAAAGTTTAGAAAAACAAAAAACGGATAAATACTTAGTTAAGTATATTATCCGTTGTAGTTGCGGAGGCAGGACTCGAACATGCGACCTCCAGGTTATGAGCCTGGCGAGCTACCAACTGCTCCACTCCGCGATGTTAATTTTTTATTCGCTTGCGCCTCATTTCTGATTTGCGTTTGCAAAAGTACTGCTTTTTTTTGAATCTGCAAAATTTTAGGGAAAAATTTTAATGGAAAATTAAAAAATGGCTATAAAAACGGCTGTTTTTGCCGTCTTGGCTCATACTTTACATGGCTTTAGCCTGCATTTGTGAGGTTAGCCGTGCGTAAGCATTTTGCCTTAATGCCGAGCATTATGACATTTTGTTTATGTACGGATTTTATGGTGAAATAGAAAAAATGTTGCCATTAAGCCCGTCGCTTGGTAAAGCATATTTACAAAAGAGAGCCAAACGGCAGGTTTTTTAGTGGTAAACCTATGGTTTTTTACTCAAAAACGGCACGTTTGGCAATGCAAAACAATGCTGTTTTTGAGCGCAAATCATGTCATTTTATGCCATTTTAGGACAAAAAATGATGCACATTATTTGGTCAGGCGGCATAATGCCTTATACGACAGACTGTTGCAATTGCACACGTATTCTGCCCGTATTTTCGTCCAAATGATTTTAATTTTCAAATATTCAAGTTTCAGGGCGTCAGCGAAATTCAAATTGACATGTAAATGCCTAATATTAAGTCAAAGTGGCAAGTCTGTAGATTGTTCGTCCGTAAGCCGCTGCTGCCGGTGCTGGTGTGCCTGCTTTCAGCATTTGTTTTATCATAAAAGCATTTCTATATAATATAATTAATGTGAACTCTCTGCTTGCCGTTGTTTGGCAATTTTGTTGATGTCTTTCTGTGAACAGGCGTGTTGCCATCCGTTGCTGGCGTGATGTTCGGCAGGCTTTAAGCATGCGTAAAAACGCATAAAGTGCCTTTATTTATAGTTTAGTTTAATGTTTCTTTAATCTTTTACGCGTTAAAATGTTTGTGGAGTCAAATAAAAATAATAATTTTGCACACGATAATCAGTATGTGCAAAAGTAAATTAGGAGAAACAACCAGATGTCCATATCTAAAACAAGGCAAAAACTGGTAGACGTTGCCAGGCAACTGTTTGCCAAAAATGGCTTGGAAAATACGACGATGAACGATATAGCCAAGGCTTCGGGCAAGGGCAGGCGTACTCTTTATACCTATTTCAAAAGTAAAGAGGAAGTCTACTATGCCGTGATTGAGTCGGAGCTCGAACGGCTTTCGGACAAGATGGACGAGGTGGCCGCCAAGAAAATACGGCCTCAGGACAAGATTATTGAGCTGATTTACACGCACCTTAACATGATTAAAGAAACCGTGATGCGCAACGGCAACCTACGCGCTGCCTTCTTCAGAAATATATGGATGGTGGAGAAGGTGAGAAAGAACTTTGACGAAGACGAAATAGAACTTTTCAGAAAGGTGTATGCCGACGGTAAGCTCGACGGAGAGTTCGACATAGACAATGTTGAGCTGGTGGCCGACATCACGCACTATTGTATCAAGGGTCTTGAGGTGCCTTTTATCTGCGGCCGTCTTGGTCATGGCATGACGCCCGAGGCCAGCAAGCCGCTTGTGGCAAAAGTCGTGTATGGTGCGCTGGGCAAGCCGATGTCTAAGTAGGAGGCTTGTGCCTGATATAAAAAATATGTACTTAAAATTATCTACAACTTTATAAAATAAAAAAGAAAATGGGATTATTAACAGGTAAGACTGCGCTTATTACAGGTGCAGCGCGCGGTATCGGTAAGGCTATCGCGCTGAAGTTTGCTGAAGAGGGCGCTAACGTAGCCTTCACAGACCTTGTTATTGACGAGAACGGAAAAGCCACAGAGGCCGAGATAGCTGCTAAGGGCGTTAAGGCTAAGGGATATGCCAGCAATGCTGCTGACTTCGCTCAGACAGAAGAGGTTGTTAAGTTGGTGAAAGAGGATTTCGGCTCAATAGACATCCTCGTTAACAATGCCGGAATAACAAAGGACGGACTGATGTTGCGTATGACTGAGGCACAGTGGGATGCAGTTATCGCTGTCAACCTTAAGAGTGCGTTCAACTTCATACACGCTTGTGTTCCTGTAATGATGCGCCAGCGTAAGGGTTCTATCATCAACATGGCATCTGTAGTAGGTGTTCACGGTAATGCCGGCCAGGCTAACTATGCTGCTTCAAAGGCAGGTCTTATTGCATTGGCAAAGAGCATCGCACAGGAAATGGGTCCTAAGGGCATCCGCGCCAACGCCATTGCTCCGGGCTTTATCGACACAGCCATGACTCAGGCTCTGTCTGACGAGGTTCGCAAGGAGTGGGCTGCAAAGATACCTCTGCGCCGCGGCGGTACAGTTGACGACATCGCAGCCTGCGCTACATTCTTGGCTTCAGATATGTCAAGCTACATCTCTGGCCAGGTTATCCAGGTTGACGGTGGTATGAACATGTAATAAATTATCAGTTTATACAGATTTGCGCAAAGAGAGAAGATTGCTACGAGAGTCTTCCCTCTTTGCTTTTGTTAAAACATTATCAGTCATATTATAAATACAGAATACAGACATGCAGGTTATATACGAGGACAATCACATCATCATAGTGAGCAAGCGCAGCGGTGAGATTGTGCAGGGCGACAAGACCGGCGACAGGACACTGGCCGATGATGTGAAGCAGTATATTAAAGAAAAATATGCAAAGCCGGGAAATGTGTTTCTCGGTGTTGTCCACAGGCTCGACCGCCCCGTTTGGGGACTTGTCGTGTTTGCCAAGACGTCGAAGGCCCTTTCGCGTCTTAACGACATGTTCAGAACAGGCGACGTTCATAAGACCTACTGGGCGATAACCCAAAACTGCCCTGCAGAGCCTGAAGCTGTATTGACCGACTGGATTAACCGCAACGAAAAGCAGAACAAGAGTTATGCCTACGACCATGAGGTGCCCGGCTCAAAGAAAGCCATGCTGCACTACAAGGTGATAGGCCGTTCGGACAATTATACGCTCGTTGAGGTTAATCTGATGACCGGACGCCACCATCAGATACGTTGCCAGTTGGCAAACATCGGATGTCCGATAAAAGGCGACCTTAAGTATGGCGCAAGGCGCAGCAATCCCGACGGAAGCATATCGCTCCTGGCACGCAAGATAGAGTTTGTGCATCCTGTGTCGAAGGAGAAGATATACGCCGAGGCACCGCTTCCTGACGACAGGTTGTGGCGCGAAATGCGTATGCTGTAACGTTATATTAGCCTCGTTAGGCATTTTTGTTGCCAAATAATTTCTTTTTTTCCGAAATATTTGCTTACTTTGCATGTATTACGGTTGGATACAATTTTTTACATGTGCCGATGAGGAAGACGTTGAAGTGGGCCGGTGTGATAGTGCTGACACCGGTTTTGCTGTTTATTACGCTTGCAGTGCTGCTTTACATCCCTGCTGTACAGAATTGGGCTGTAAAGCAGGTGGTTGCGTATGCCTCTGATAAAACCGGCATGGACATCACGGTAGACCGTGTGCGGCTCGAGTTTCCGCTTGACCTCGGCGTGCATGGCTTCCGCATGATTCAGCAGAACGACTCGCTGCCGCAGGTGAAAGACACTGTGGCTGACGTCAAGAAACTTGTTGTTGACATACAGCTTTGGCCGTTGTTGAAGAAGAAGGTGGAGATAGACGCCTTCGAGTTCAACGGGCTTAAAGTGAATACGGCTGATTTTGTTCATGAAGCCCGCGTGAAGGGAAGCATAGACAGACTTTATCTGCGCAGCCACGGAATAGACTGGGGCAAGGAGACAATACTCGTCAATGAGGCCGAACTGAAAGATGCCTCTGTAAACGTGGAACTTAGCGACACGGTTCCGCCCGACACGTCGAAGAGCAAAAACTATTGGAAAATAACCGTAGAGAAGCTTGATATAGCCAATACGGGAGTTGTAGTACACATGCCCGGCGACACGCTTCAGGTAGGAGCCTATCTGGGTAAGGCTGAGGCGCGCAGCGGCTTCTTCGACCTTGGTACGAGCCTTTACAGACTGAACAGCCTTAAGCTTGACGACAGTCGCGTAAGCTATGACAACAATTTCAAGGTGCGCACAAAGGGACTAGACTATAATCATATAAGTCTGTCAGACTTAAACATCAGCATTGATTCATTCTATTATTGTGCGCCTAAGCTCGACATGATATTGCGTGCCTGCTCGTTTAAGGAGAAGAGCGGTATCACCGTCAATGACATCTCAGGTCCGTTTGCCATGGATTCTGTCAAGATATCCCTGCCTTCTTTCAGCCTGAAGACTCCCGACTCTTATCTGAAGGCCAATCTTATAATGGACCTTAATGCGTTCAGCGACAAGAATCCGGGCAAGCTGCAGCTCAGGGCTGACGGTGAGTTTGGCAAGCAGGACATCATGCGCTTCATGGGCAGTATGCCCACAGCGTTTATACGGCGTTGGCCTAATCAGCCGCTTTCGGTCAAGGCAGTCATATCCGGCAACATGAAATATCTTAAGTTTGCCGGACTAAACCTTAAGCTGCCTACGGCGTTCAATGTCAACGCACGTGGCTTTGCCGCAAACCTTAACGACGATAAGCGTCTGCGTGCAAATGTCACCCTTGACGCCAGAACATATAATCTGAGTTTTGTTAAGGCGCTGGCTGCGAGCAGTGGAGGCTCGTTTAATATACCTGCGGGAATTGTTCTCAAGGGCGACTTTAAAGCCAACGGCAAACAATATGCGGCAGATTTCATAGCCCGTGAGGGCGGAGGCAGTGTTAAGGCAAAGGCCGACTTTAATGCAGCCACTTTGGCTTATAAGGCTTCTGTTGCAGCCGATAATCTCCATCTGGGCCATTTCTTGCCGGGCAGCGGAATGGGCGATTTCACAGGCAGCATGAATGTTAAGGGCAACGGACTCGATTTCCTGTCGCATCGCACAGCTTTGCAGGCAAAGGCAGGCATAAGGAAATTCAGTTATGGCAAGTATAATTTTGACGGAATTGATTTCGACGCTAACCTTAACAACGGCAAGGCGCATGCTTGCGTTAACAGTGCCAATCCGCTTATTAACGGTAATGTGAGGTTTGACGCATTCTTGAGCCGCAAGAAGATAATGTCCTCGCTTAAGGCTGACTTGAATCATGCCGACTGGTATGGACTAGGAATAGTGAAGTCGCCGTTCACGACATCTTTCAACTGTGAGATAGATGCGTATACAGATCTTAAGACATTGCTGGGCGTGAAGGGTAATCTGAGGAATCTGGTCATGACAGATTCGGCAAGGACCTACCGTCCGGATAACCTTGAGATTGACATGATCACGAGCAGCGACACAACTCACTTTGCCGCATATTGTGGTGACTTCCGTCTGAGGTTCAACGGCAGCGGCGGATATAAGAAAGTGCTTAAGCAGAGCGGATTCTTCATGGATGAACTGTCTGCCGAACTTAAAAATAAGAAAATAGACATATCCGTGCTGAGGTCTAAGCTGCCTTTGGCCGATCTTTATCTCACAACAGGAAAGAATAATCCTCTTAGCAGGTTTATAGCCAATGCCGGCTATGTGTTCCAGGATGCAAGCATAGACATAAAGTCGTCGCCGCATACTGGACTAAACGGCAGCGTTCAGCTTCTTGAACTTCAGAAGAACACCCTGGTGCTCGATACCGTGCGCTTTAATATCGTGTCAGACTCTACGCAATGCTCTTACAACGGACAGGTGCGCAATAACAGCGACAACAAGCAGTATGTGTTCAATGCCTTGTTCGATGGATATGTGTTTGAGAAAGGCTCGGGCGTAAACTTCAAGGTGTATGATGCAAAAGACAGCCTCGGACTCAAGATGGGCATTGAGGCTTCGATGGAGGAGAACGGCATAAAGATGCACATGCTTACTGACGATCCGATTCTCGGATATAAGAAGTTTGAGGTTAACGAGAACAACTATATCTTCATGGGAACCGACCGGCGCATCATGGCAGACTTGCGCCTGAAGGCCGACGACGGAACGGGTATATATGCATATACTAACGACGAAAACACCGATGCGCTTCAGGACCTGACGATAGGACTTAACAAGTTTGATCTGTCGAAGCTGCTTACGGTTGTTCCGTATATGCCTCGCATAACCGGAATAATGAACGGCGACTTCCACTTGATACAGACAAAGGACGAACTTTCTGTGTCATCGTCAGTAACTGTAGACAAGATGACATACGAGCGGACACGCATGGGCAACATCGGACTTGAGTTTGTCTATATGCCTCAGTCGGACGGAACCCACAGCGTTGACGGAATGCTCATGTGTAACGATAATCAGGTGGCAGACATTAGTGGATCGTATAAGTCGGAAGGTGACGGACAACTGGATGTTACGATGAATATGTCACGCCTGCCGATGCGTCTGCTCAACGGATTCATTCCTGATCGTATCATTCGTCTGAAAGGTTATGCCGACGGCTCTCTTGATGTGAAAGGCACGCTGTCGCATCCACGTGCCAATGGCGAGCTTACGTTGGATTCTTGTTATATGCGCAGTGCGCAGTATGGCATACGTATGCGTCTTAGCGAGGAACCTATCCGTATCGTAGGAAGCAATCTGCTGTTCGAGAATTTCAAGATGTTTGCAAACAATGACAACCCGTTGATTCTCGACGGAAACATCGACTTCTCTGACGTTGCCAACATGTCTATGGATTTGCGCATGGCTGCCAAGAACTGTCAGATAATTGACGCCAAGGAAAACAGGCGCAGTGTGGCTTTCGGTAAGGCCTTTGTCGACTTTATCGGCACTATGCAGGGGCCGCTTAGCAATCTTAAACTATTAGGACGACTTGATGTGCTCGGTTCTACCGACATGTCTTACATCCTGCGTGATTCGCCTTTGTCTACTGACAACCAGATGGACGAACTTGTTAAGTTTACAAGCTTCAGTGACACTACAGAGGCCGTTGTAACACATCAGCCGCTGTCGGGCTTCAGCATGGATCTCACGATGAATATTGCCCAAGGATCACACGTCATGTGCTACCTTAACGCCGACCATTCTAACTATATCGACCTTATGGGCGGCGGAAGCCTGCGCATGAAGTATGGCTTGACAGGCGACATCGTGTTGACTGGAAAATATACTCTCGACAATGGCGAGATGAAATATTCGTTGCCTATTATTCCTCTTAAGACGTTTACCATTCAGGACGGAAGCAATATTGAGTTTACCGGCGACCCGATGAACCCGAAGCTAAACATAACGGCCACGGAGAGAACAAAGGCAAGTGTGTCTAACGGCGGGGAGCAAGGGCGTACGGTTGAGTTCGACTGCGGCGTGGTTATAACCAAGACCCTTTCGGACATGGGACTTGAGTTTACGCTCGATGCGCCGGAGGATATGTCGCTGCATAACGAGCTGATGGCAATGAGCGTGGAACAGCGCGGCCGACTAGCCGTTACGATGCTTACCACGGGCATGTATATAGCCGACGGCAACACTAGCGGATTCTCCATGAACAACGCGCTAAGTTCGTTCCTGCAGAGCGAGATTAACAATATTACGGGAAGTGCGTTGCGCACGCTCGACCTCAGTTTCGGTATGGACAATGCCACTGACGCCAGCGGAAACACTCACACTGACTATTCGTTCAAGTTTGCTAAGCGTTTCTGGAACAACAGAATGAAGATTGTAGTAGGCGGAAAAGTGTCAACGGGTGCCGACGTGGCTAATCAGAACGAGTCGTTCTTTGACAACGTGACGCTCGAATACCGCCTGAGTAACTCTTCAGACACTTACGTCAAGCTGTTCTATGACAACAATGCTTACGACTGGCTCGAAGGCACCACCCGCGAGTATGGCGTAGGTTTTATCTGGAGAAGAAGCCTGCAGCATTTTAAGGATATATTCAGTTTCAAGAAGAAGGACGCGATTATTCCATTGCGCTCTGATACAATACCTGACAAGAAATGAGACTATCGGTAAAGAATATAATATATGTGGCCAGAAGGTTGTTTCCGTCGTTGCGCGTTTTTGCGCTTCGTGTGTGCCTGTTGGCTGCCGTTTCGGTGTTGCTGTGGTCGTGCTCAACCACCAGCGGCATACCGAAGGGCGACCAGTTGTTCATCGGACTGACAAAGATCGACTATCAGGACTATGAGAAAAGCGACCATTATGAGACAACTCGTGAGGAGGTTGAGGCTTCGTTGGCTACAGCTCCCAACGGCGCCTTGTTCGGCAGTTCGTATTATCGCACGCCGTTTCCTTACGGCTTGTGGATATGGAACGCCTTTTCAGGCTCAAAGAACAAGATAGCACAATGGATGACCAAGACGTTTGGCAAGTCGCCCGTGCTCATGAGTCAGGTAAATCCTCAGCTCCGTGCCTCAGTGGCGCAGTCGGTGCTACGCAATCATGGCTATATGAACGGAACGGTAGAGTATGAGATTGTGGAACAGAAGAATCCAAAGAAGCGCAAGATAGGATACACCGTAAAGTTCGGACCGCTGCTCACGGTGGACACACTTCAGTATGTGGGCTTTCCGGAGATGGCCGACACGCTGTTAGAGAAGACAAAAGATGAGGCCAAAATAAAGAGCGGTTCGCCTTTTGACGCCTCTGCTCTTGACGCAGAGCGCAACCGCATAGCCACTTTGTTCCGCAACAACGGCTATTATTATTATCAGCCGAGTTTCGCCTCTTATCTTGCCGACACAACCATCACGCCCGGCAAGGCCAGTCTGCGTCTGCAGATGGCCGACAATCTGCCGGAACTTGCCAAGCACAAATGGTATATAGGAAAAATCAGAATAGACATCCGCAAACAGTTTATGGAGGTGCTGAAAGACTCGTTCAGCCATCGCTATTTCACGGTCAGGTTCAATGGCCGCAAGCCGCCGATACGTCCGCGAATAATCTTGAGCGACCTGAAACTGCGTCCGCGCAAGCTTTTCAGATACGACGACTATTTGGAATCTTCAAACAAACTTAGCGGATCGGGGCAGTTCAGCTCGGTTGAGTTTGCGTTTACGCCGCGCGACACTACAGCAACATGCGACACGCTCGACCTTAACCTGTCGTGTACGTTCGGCAAGCCTTATGACTTTTATATAGAAACCAACTACACCAACAAGATAAACGGCCGCACCGGTCCCGAGCTTGTTATCGGTTTCACAAAGCGCAACGCCTTCCGTGGCGGCGAGAAGCTCGACATAAACCTTCACGGCTCTTACGAATGGCAGAAGGGCGGCAACGTCAGCGGCTCGTCGACAGACATGAACTCATACGAGTATGGTGCAGACGCATCAATAGAGTTTCCGCGCCTTATTGTCCCGTTCCTTAAGCATCGCCGCTATTTCACAACGCCTACAACATACGCCAAGATCGGTATGAACGTGATGAAGCGTCCTGATTATTTCAAGATGCACACCTTCTCTGCCGAATGGACCTATAAGTGGCAGCGTTCGGCTACGTGGCGCCATGAGTTCAGTCCGCTGACGCTGCAGTATCAGCGCCTTAACTACACCACGGCTAAATTCGACTCCATACTTCAGGAAAATCCGTATTTGCAGACATCAATGCAAAATACGTTTATCCCAAAGATGCGCTATATGCTCGCATACAGCAGCACTGTGAAACACCGCAACCCTGTTGTATGGCAGACCACCATCACGGAGTCTGGCAACATCTTGTCGCTTGCTTATATGGCTGCCGGAAACAAATGGGGCGAAGTGGGCAAGCAGCTGTTTAAGAATCCATACGCGCAGTTCCTCAAAATAGAAACCGACTTCAGCAAGATATGGCAGCTGGGGCAGAAGTCGCAGCTTGTGTGGCATATCAGTGCCGGAGTGATTTACACCTACGGCAACAGTCTGGCAGCTCCTTACAGCGAGCAGTTTTATGTGGGAGGAGCCAACAGCATAAGAGCCTTTGCGGTGAGAAGCATAGGTCCGGGAAGCTACACCACCAACGAGTCAAAACTGTCGTATCTCGACCAGACAGGCGACATAAAGCTGCAGCTTAACCTTGAGTATCGCTTTAATCTTTTCGGCAACCTTTACGGAGCAGCCTTTATAGATGCCGGCAATGTGTGGGCCCTGCGTGACGACGGATATCGCGAGGGCGCCAAGTTCCAGTTTAAAAACGCCCTGAAGGAAATGGCTCTCGGCACGGGAGTAGGTCTGCGCTACGACCTCGACTTCCTCGTGTTGCGTCTCGACTGGGGTGTAGGTCTTCACGTGCCGTTCGATACGGGCAAGAGCGGATTCTATAACATTCCCAAGTTCAGCGATGGCCAGGCCATTCATATCGCCGTCGGCTATCCTTTCTGATGCAGTTTTTTGCTAACGTTATTTGCCGGACACAGTGTTAATGGCTGATTCTGTTGTGTCCGGCTCTGCTTGATTCTCCTGTAGGAAAAGCACAAATCTGCCGATTCTGTAAGACGTACGGCCCTGTGTTCCTGCGCTGCATCTTGGCGTTCTGCATGCTGAAGAGAAACAGCATTGATTTGCTGCGCCGGTTTGTCATAATGTTATGTATGACATGATTTTACTTTCTTTGTGATTTTTGTTGGCGCTCTCATACTGCGTTATTTTAAAATTAAAATCATTCGGACGAAAATATGGGCAAAATACGTGTGCAGTTGCAATGTCTTGTGATATAAGACGTTATGCTTATATCCAAAATAATGTGCATCAATTTTTGTTCCGAAACGATATGAAAAATCTGCATTTTTGCCTAAAAACAGCCTTGTTTTGCGTTGCCAGATGTGCCGTTTTTGAGTAAAAACTCATAGGTTTACCATTAATTAACCTGCCGTTTGACTCTCTTTTGTAAATATGCTTTACCTGTTGGTGCTTAAATCATGCTCCGCTTTTTCTATTTCAGGCTGAAATTGTGATAAAGTCAAAGTGACACAATGCGCTGTTATTTCCTGCGTCTGCTTACAAACAGACTTTGTGGAACACGGCATGATAAGTTACGCCTTGTTTGTTTGCCAATGTTTTTTATGCCGAAAACGCCACGAAAAACGCCGCCTTTCATAAAAAATGAGTATATTTGCATTCTGTTATTTATGAACAATATCCTGACATAACTGTTTAACACGCATTGCCGGGACATAAAGTTAAACCTTAAAATAAAATTACGTACAATATGAAACCTGCATTATTATTGCTGGCAGCCGGAATGGGAAGCCGTTACGGTGGTTTGAAACAGCTCGACGGACTGGGTCCTAACGGCGAGACAATCATGGACTATTCTATTTATGATGCCATAAAGGCCGGATTTGGCAAGATTGTTTTTATTATCCGAAAAGATTTTGAAGACGATTTCCGCGAGAAGATTCTTAGCAAGTACGAAGGCCATGTGCCTGTTGAGCTTTGCTTCCAGAGTCTCGACAGTCTGCCTGAAGGCTTCAGCTGTCCTGAAGGCCGTGTAAAGCCGTGGGGTACAAACCATGCCGTTCTTATGGCAAAAGACGTTATCAAGGAGCCGTTCTGCGTGATCAACTGCGACGACTTCTACAACCGCGATGCATTCATGGTTATAGGCAAGTTCCTGTCTGAACTTCCTGAGGGCAGCCGCGGCAATTATGCCATGGTAGGTTTCCGCGTTGGCAACACTCTGTCTGACAACGGAACCGTGGCACGTGGCATCTGCTCAAAGGATGATGCCGGCAATCTGACCACTGTGGTTGAGCGCACTGAGATTATGCGCGTAAACGGTCCTGTATGCTACAAGGACGAGCAGGGCGAATGGGTGGCAGTTGAGGACAACACACCGGTGTCAATGAATATGTGGGGATTCACTCCCGATTATTTCGAGCACAGCGAGGCTTATTTCAAGGAGTTCCTCTCTGATCCGAAAAACATGGAGAACCTCAAGGCCGAGTTCTTTATTCCGCTTATGGTGAATAAGCTGATTAACGACAAGACAGCCACAGTGAAGGTGCTTGACACAACCAGCAAGTGGTTTGGCGTAACTTATTCTGCCGACCGTCAGGCTGTTGTAGACAAGATTCAGAGTCTTGTTGACGAAGGCGTTTATCCCAACAAACTTTTTTAAAACTGAATATTGCCACAAACAGCGGCGTTTAGCCGCCTTTCAATATGTTGCAGTGCAGGGCTCATGTTGTTATGCCCGCACTTGAAACACATTCCTATTTTGATAAATAATGGACATTAACTTGCTTACAGCTGCGGAGACCGAAAGCCTCCGCAGCCTTATCCTCAGTTCAGACAATATTATTCTTTGCTGCCACCGCAGTCCCGACGGCGATGCTCTTGGCTCGCTGCTCGGCATGGCAGAGTTTTTGCGTCAGCAGGGCAAGGTGCCCGTGGCTGTCGTCCCCGATGCCTATCCCGACTTCTTGCAGTGGCTGCCGGGCACGGAGCGCATCATAAGATACGACAAGCATAAAAGCTTTGTCGACGGACTGTTGGCTTCGGCCGATCTTGTGTTCTGTCTCGACTTCAACACCTTCTCACGTACTGACGACATGGCAGACACGCTGGCTGCCTCGCCTGCAAAAAAGGTTCTCGTTGACCATCACCTTAATCCCGACATCGACACGGAGTTGTGTGTGTCGCATCCTGAGGCATGCAGCACATGCGAACTGGTTTTCCGCCTGATATGGCAGCTCGGCAGTTTCGACATGATGACGCGCAAGTGTGCTGTTCCGCTGTATTGCGGCATGATGACCGATACGGGCGGATTCACATACAACTCAACACGCCCCGAGATCTTCTTCATTATAAGCCAGCTGCTTACCAAGGGCATCGATAAAGACAAAATCTACCGCAACGTTTACAACAACTACAGCGAGTGGCGCATGAGGCTCATCGGCTATGTGCTTAACGAGAAAATGGTGGTTATGCAGGAGGAGCGTGCAGCCTATTTCGTACTGACGCGCGACGATCTTAAGCGCTTTCATTACATCAAGGGCGACGCCGAAGGACTGGTTAACATGCCCCTGCAGATAAAAGGCCTGAGGCTGAGCATATCGCTCAGACAGGACACCGAGAAGGACAATCTTGTGTGGGTGAGCACACGCTCTGTTGATAACTTCCCGTGCAACAAGCTTGCAGAACAGTATTTCAACGGCGGCGGCCATCTAAACGCTGCAGGCGGACGCCTTGAGTGCTCGGTTGAAGAGGCAGAGGCGCTGGTAAGGAAGGCCGTAACCGAATTCAAGTTCTGACATACGGCTTTTTTATCTGTCAAAAGGCAATATCCGCGTTAATTTGCCGAATATCAGTTAAAGTAGCATAATTATAAATTGCGATGTGGCGTAATTGGTGTATTTTTTGTAATTTTGCCAGTCGTACTTACATATTATAAAAAATAGAATGAGAAATTTAGCTTTGGCTTTCATAGCCTTTATCGCAGCCGTAACGGTTATAAGCTGTGATGATACAGAGACTTATGCAGAGCAGAAAGATAAGGAGCGTGCTGCAATTAGTAGATTTATTGCCGATTCGGCCATAACTGTCATAACTGAGTCGCAGTTTAAGGAGCAGGGATACAAGACCGATGTGAGCAAGAATGAGTTTGTGCTGATGCAGAATTCAGGAGTTTACATGCAGATTGTCAGAGAGGGATGCGGTGAGAAGATAAAGGAAGGCGAGACCACAACCGTGCTTTGCCGCTTCACCGAATATAACATTCTAACCGACTCTTTGCAGCTGACAAACGACATCCTCAGTTTTTCTTCTATTGTTGACAAGATGACCGTAACAAACAGCAGCGGATCGTTTACAGCGTCGTTTATCGACGGACAGAGCGTCATGGCCATGTTCTATGGCACAACGTCAGTTCCGTCAGGCTGGCTTGTTCCGTTGACTTATATAAAGGTTGGACGTCCTGAAAAAGCAGGAGACGAGATAGCCAAGGTTAATCTCATCGTTCCGCACACACAGGGACATGCCTATGCTTCTTCGGGCGTTTATCCTTGCTATTACACGATAACTTACGAAAGGGGAAGATAAATAATGACACTTATTAAATCAATTTCAGGCATTCGCGGCACCATCGGCGGACATACGGGCGACACGCTCAATCCGCTTGACATCGTAAAGTTCGTAACCGCTTATGCCACATATATCCGCCGCAGCGGCAAGTCGTCAAGCGGCAAGATCGTAGTAGGACGCGATGCCCGTATATCAGGCGAAATGGTCAGAAGCGTTGTTTGCGGCACGTTGATGGGCGTTGGCTATGATGTCATCGACATCGGTCTTGCCACAACGCCTACAACAGAACTTGCTGTGCGCATGTCGGGTGCCGACGGCGGTATAATCATTACGGCAAGCCATAACCCGCGTCAGTGGAATGCCCTTAAGTTGCTCAACTGCGAGGGCGAGTTTCTCGACAAGGCTGCCGGCAACGAAGTGCTTGACATTGCAGAAAAGGAAGACTTTGAGTATGCCGATGTAGACACTCTCGGCCATTATATAAAAGACGATTCGTTCAACTGCCGCCACATCGACTCTGTGCTGGCTCTCAGCCTTGTAGATGTTGAGGCTGTAAAGAAGGCACATTTCCGTGTATGTGTTGATGCTATTAATAGCGTGGGAGGCATCATCCTGCCCGAACTGCTTGAGGCATTGGGCGTTGATTACGAAATACTTAACGGCGAACCTACTGGCGATTTTGCCCATAATCCGGAACCGTTGGAGAAGAATCTCGGTGGTATAATGGAGCGTATGCGCAGTGGCGAGTTCAGTCTTGGTATCGTTGTCGATCCTGATGTAGACCGTCTTGCGTTTATCTGTGAGGACGGACGTATGTTCGGCGAGGAATATACGCTTGTCAGCGTTGCCGACTATGTGCTCAGTCATACACCGGGCAACACCGTAAGCAACCTCAGCAGTACACGTGCCCTGCGCGATGTAACCGAGAAACACGGCGGTTGCTACACTGCATCTGCTGTAGGCGAGGTAAACGTTACAACCAAGATGAAAGAGGTTGGTGCCGTTATCGGCGGCGAAGGCAACGGCGGAGTTATTTATCCCGAGAGCCATTATGGCCGTGACGCACTTGTAGGCATTGCCCTTTTCCTGTCGTCTTTGGCTCATAAGGGTTGTAAGGTAAGTGAGCTTCGCGCAACATTCCCTGATTATTATATAGCCAAAAACCGCATAGACCTTACTCCTTCAACTGATGTTGACGCGATACTCGAGAAGGTTAAGCAGATGTACAGCAATGAGCAGGTAAACGATGTTGACGGCGTTAAGATTGATTTCCCCGACAAGTGGGTGCATCTGCGCAAGTCTAACACTGAACCGATTATCCGTGTCTATAGCGAGGCTTCATCAATGGAGGAGGCTGACGCACTGGGCAAGAAGATAATGCAGGTGGTTTACGACATGCAGAAATAATATCGAATTGATTATAATCTTTGTTATGCATCCGGGGCTGTGGCTCCGGATGTATTTTTATAAGCTAAAATATCTGAGGCCGATATGACTTCTATACAAAAATAACGGACAACAGCGTTAGATGTATCTTTCCGGCTGTTGTCCGTCTGCATTTTATGAATGTTAGAAAGTAAGTGTAAAATCAGATACCCATAAGCGGCAGAATTGACGGAGTTAGCAGTGAGGTCAGGATGCCGTTGATCGTAAGGCCAAGACTTGCGTAGGCTCCGTGCACCTTGCTCACGTCCATTGATGTTGCCGTACCCATGGCGTGTGCCGCCGTTCCCATAGACAGACCTTGTGCCACAGGGCTGTTTACGCGTGCAAATCCCATTGTCTTATAGCCAGCCACCGCACACAGCAGACCTACGCACACCACTACGGCTGCCGTAAGCGACGGTATTCCGCCGATACTCTTCGTAACTTCCATTGCGATAGGCGTGGTTACAGATTTTGGTGCGAGCGACATTATCACCGGCTTCGACGCACCGAGCGCTTTAGCTATAAGCACTACCGATATAATGCCTGCCAGACAGCCTGCAAGCTCTGACATAAGTATCGGCAGAAACTGTTTCTTTATCGTTTCAAGCTGCTGATACAGCGGTACGCCAAGCGCCACGACGGCAGGCTGAAGCCAGAATTCTATCATGTGTCCGCTCGTGTTGTATGTTTCGTATTTTACGCCTGATATCTTCAGAAAGGCTATCAGCACGCAGATGCTCACCAGAATGGGGTGCATTATTGTCCAATGAGTCCATTTGCGGAGCAGCTTTCCGAAGAAATAGCTGCCGAACGTGAGGGCGATAAGAAAAAATTCGTTTGACAGATAGCTCATTGGTCGCCTCCTTTCCTGTTTACGGCTTTTCCATAAATCTGATGAACCCATCCCGTTACGGCCAGTACAATTACCGTGGATATGGCCGTTGAGATTACTATTGGCCAGAATTCGGCCTTAATAATGTCGAAATAGAGCATAATGGCAACGCCGGGCGGAACAAAGAAAAATCCGATGTTTGCTACAAGAAAGTCTGATATGGTCTTTACCCATTCCAGACGTATTATCTTCAGCTTCAGCAGAAGAGTAAGAATTAGCATGCCCAGGATGCTCGACGGCAAAGGTATGCCCGTGAGCCATATTATCAGCTCACCTAATGCGAGACAGCCAAACAATATGGCCAATTGTCTAATCATCATAACCTTTAAAACAAATAATCTTTTTACCTAACGGGGTGCAAAGGTATATCGTTTTTAACTGATATACAAATTTGTTAACACTTTTGTGCCTTCATTTTTTATGCTGCTTACAGTTTGTCGTATATTTGCTTGATCTGATTGTATGTTTTGATTTAATCTCAGTTTCCATATTTGCAGTATCAGTTATGGTCATTTCTTGTTGATTTGTTTGTTTGCTTATGCAGCAGTGGATGAGCTCCTGTGTGCGGGGAGACTGTTGCGGCTGCTGACTTATTAGAACTTTAGCGTGTTTTTGATATAGATAAAATTTGCAATCGCTTTTCTGATGTTGTATTTTTGCGGCAAGGATAACAAATAATTTCTTATATCATGAATAATACATTTAAAGTAAGTTTGTTTAAGAACTTCCTTAACAGGGAGACTATTGCTAATTGTGAGTTGGACGAATTGGTGGTTATGATCCGGCAGGGACGCTATGCCGATGCTTTGTCAGACTATCGTTGTTATAGTCCGTTGCTGTCTTCAGGCAAGCCCGTCTCATGTTCCCGGAGCGATGTAATGACAGCCGACAACCGCATTCCGCGCCTTTGTTTCTCTTCCGTATATAAGCGCCGCAACGTAAAAAGAATTGTAGTCGGACGCAACGGACTGCTTTTCATCGAGATAGCAGGACTAAAGAGCTTTGATGAGGCCGTGCGCATACGGCGTGTTGCATCGCGCCAGCCATACACAATGTTGGCTTTTATCGGTGCGAATGGATTGTCTGTCATTGTGGTTTGTTCTATTTCGCAGGCTGACGGCACTGTTCCATGCGATACGGAGGCCTGGCGCAGGCTAATGTCAAAGGGGTACAGACTTCTGCATTATATATATTCGTCACAGCTAAAGACCGAAATATCTATGCAGACAGGCACTGCCGAGGCTATGTGCCTTATGAGTGCCGATGCCGGCATTTATTACAATCGTGAGGCTTTGACATTGATCGTGTGTGAGAATGATGTGTATGACACTTTTAATGTATGCCGTTCGCATGCTTTTGAAGCCGATGAGTCGCCTCTTCCGGGCAAATCGTCTTCAGAGGCTTATCGCTATATCTTTTATTGCTGTTGGAACCATGTGCTTGATTCAGAACTTAATCAGGACGACCCTTATTATGCTGAACGCGCCATACAGAAGCTGGCATACCTGTGCCGTAAGTCAGGTTTGCCGCAGCAGATGTGTGTTGACCGCACAATGAACCTTGGCACGATTAATGTAGAGCGCGGCCTGGTTGAGTTGTTTTTTGCGCAGGCATATCGTCAGGCAGAAGATAATCCTAATCCGTTGAGGTATGTCGAGGTTCCCCGGCTTCAGGCCATGAAACTTGATAATTTTTTCAGTACACGTTATGTCATGCGCCGCAATGTGCTTACGGGTGTGGTGCAGTATAAGCACATCGGGGCTTGCGATGCCGATTACAGGCCGGTTACGCAGGAAGTTATCAACACCATAGCCGTGAAGGCTCAGCGCGAGGGCATCAGGGTGTGGGCACGTGACATCAAGGAACGCGTGAATTCTACGCTTGTTTCTGATTTTGATCCGTTGAACCATTGGCTTGACTCATTGCCCGAATGGGACGGACGCGACCGCCTAAAGGCCTTTGCGCAGCGTGTTCCTACCGACAATTCCCGTTGGCCGGAATACTTCAGCGTATGGATGCGCTCAATGGTTGCTCACTGGATGGGGCTGGATGTCATGCACGGCAACGACCTTGTTCCCCTGCTCATTGGCAGTCAGGGCTGTGGCAAGTCGTCGTTTGCCAAGATTATATTGCCGCCAGAGCTCCGCGCCTATTACAACGACCGTATCGACTTCCGCAACGACAACACGCTGATGCGTGGCCTGTCATCCTTTGCCCTTATCAACATCGATGAGTTCGACCGCTATTCGGCCAGTAGACAGCCGCTGATTAAATACATCATTTCAAAGAGTGAAGTAACTGCCGTGAAGGCATATCGCAGCAATTTTTCAACCGAACGCCGTTATGCAAGTTTCATAGCCACAACCAACAGCAGGCATCCTTTGACCGACCTTACCGGTAGCCGAAGGTTTGCGTGCGTGGCAGTTACGGGCAGCATTGATTTCACTTCGGCTGTTGATTATCAGCAGCTTTATGCCCAGATTATAAGCGAAATACGTGGCGGCGCCTTGTGTTATCTCAATGCGGCAGCTACTGAACGCCTGATGGACGACAACATGAGCTTCATGCGTGTTTCTGATTTTGGTTCGGCCGTAGCCCGTCTCTTCCGCATTCCTGAAGCCGATGGGGCAGGGCATGAGATGTCTGTTGACGACATTGTGTCCGTAGTCTGCCGTGCCTATCCGCGTCTGCCATTGTCAGGGTTGTCTGATAAAAGTGTAGGCATAACGTTGAAGCGGCTAGGTTTCAACAGGCGCCACACGCGCACCGGAGTGCGTTATATCGTGGAGCAAATAGGAGAATAATTTTTTCTTTAGAAACTCATCACTCGTCACATTCTGCTCTAAGATGCTTGCTGTCAGGTGGTTATAGTGTGATGAGTTAATTTTTCAACTCATCACACTATCTGTTTTTCAGCTTTTTCAGGCTTTTATTGATGTTTTTATAATGCAGAATTCAGACAAACAACAGTTTCTGAGCATAATTAATCCTGTTTTGGTTGACCAAATATGCATGTGTGATGAGTTGAAAAGTCAACTCGTCACACTGTAAATCGTTGTAGATAAATAAGTTATGCCCAATTGTGACGAGTGATGAGTTTTTAAAGAAAAACATTTTTATTATATGCGTTGGTATGTCCTTTCCTAAAATTGGTTGACTTCTAACAAGCCATTCCCTGATTAAAGTTGACTCTGGTTAAACTTATAACTGTTATTGGTTGACTCTACTTTTAATTACTGATTAAAGTTGACTTTTACCGGGACAGAATCCCTGTTCATGGTGTCCTTGGAGGGCGTAGCCCGGAAAGGACACCATGAACAGAAGGCAAAGATAGTCCATCTTCTCCAATATCGGAGCATTCCTGTCTGTTTTTTATGGCCTTTGTCCTAAAACTGCTCCAACGCTTAGATATCTCACCCTGACATGAAGCAGCCTGTGCCGGTGTCATCATGTTGATGCTCATGTGCGGCCTTTCGTTGTTGTAGAAGTCCACGGCCGTTGCCACGGCTTCCCTGACCTGGCCGATGTCGGTGAACCTCATACCCTTAAGGAGTTCGTTCTTTATGGTACCATTAATACGCTCTGCCTGTGCATTGTCCTTCGGATCCCCGGTCTCCGTCATACTGATACTTATACCATTTTTATTAAGCAGCCTGACATATTCGGAACTTGCGTATTGTACGCCGCGGTCTGAATGATGTATAAGGCTGATGCCGTCCATGCCCTTCAGCCTTCCCAAAGCCATGCACAGTGCTTCAATGGGATAAGCCGTCTCAAGCGTCGGACCGACACAGTATCCTACAATCTCTTCTGTATATGCATCAAGTACAATTGAAAGGTAGCAGAAACGGTAGTGTATGTCGTCTGTCCAAATAATTATGTACGTTATGTCACTGACCCATAGCTGGTTAGGTCTGAGGGGCAACATTTCCTTTATAAGATTGGGATATGTCGGAAGACCGTGCCTTGAGTCAGTGGTACGTGGACGGCGCAACCTTTTACGGAGAATCATGCCGTTACATGACATTATTTCTATAAAACGGTCACGGCCGACGGGACTGTTGCCGCTGAAATCACGCCGGTACATGTGCCAGAGCTTCAATGCGCCTATTCCGGGGTCTATACGGCGCACCTTGCGGACATACTCAATCACAAAGGCATCACGGGCGGCCCTCATCATTGACTTTGACTCATCATACTTGTAATAGGCCTGCTTGCTTACGCCAAACAGCGCACAAAGATGTCTCACCCTGTATCGGACAGGGTTCTTCGTGTGCAGGAATGTTACTGTTTGGCGCCAGATTTTTTTCTTATGCTGATGCCTAACTCGGATTCGGCCACATTTATCATCTCGTCATAAGCCTCGGCCTTTATCTCGGCCTTGGTCAGTTCGGACTTAAGACGGAGTATCTCGGCCTGAAGGGCCTCTATGTCTGACGGGAGGCTGACTGAGTCACGAACATGCTTCTCTCTTAGTGTCTTTTTCTTTGTCATAAAATCGACATAATACAATTCAGGTGCAAATTTAGCACACCAGCGGCGAACTGTAGCCTCTGATACGGGAATTATTTTTGATATTCCCAAAAAACTTACACCTGAAGAGCGAAGATCTATCACTTTTTGAAGATATTGACCCTTTTGTGATTTATTTTTCCTCATAATTATTTTATTTATGAGTCAACTTTTTTCAGGGTAAGACAATGACACTCATGTCGGAAGAGGCCGTAGCCAGCACACAGAAGGGATGGAACGACGTTACGCTCACAACACCTGTAGCCGTAGAAGACGGTGTGGACTATCTCATCTGCTACGACTTCACATCAGTTCCGGGAAAATATCCGCTGGTAGTAGACCAGGACGTAAACCCGGGCGGAGCTGTTGACGGCGGATGCCTCATGTACGGAAACCTCGGAGAGGGCGGCGAAGGATGGTACAACTTCGGCACACAATACGGCAACTTCTGCATACAGGCCGTTGTTAAGGGTGGCAGCTTCCCCGACGAAGACATCACCATAAGCTCATTCACATCATCAAAATTCGTGCAGGCAGGACAGAACATCGCCTACAGCTACAGAATAAAGAACAACGGAAACAACATCCCGTCTGCATACACCATCGACGTGATGCTTGACAACAACGTGATAGCTACAGCCGAAACACCCGTTGCGCTGACAAACAGCCCGCAGACCGTGAACGGCAACGCCACAATACCTGCAGACGCTGCATCAGGCAAGCACACACTGGCCGTTAAGGTGACAAAGATAAACGGACAGGCTCCTACAGAGTACACCGAGGACGACATTGCCGGCATGGACGTCAGCGTATATGCCGAAAGCATGCTGAGACAGAAGAACCTCGTTGAGCAGTTCACTTCAACAAAATGTACATACTGCCCGCTGGCAGACCCCGTTCTCCAGAAGCTTTCAGACATGCGCGGCGACATCATCATCGTGGCACACCACAACAAGATACCTGCAGCCGGCGACCCGATGATCTGCGACGATGCACTTGCCATATCAGACATGTTCAACATGAGCGGCAACCCGTCAGGAATGTTCAACAGATACTATGAGCCCAGCATGGAGCTGAACGCTGATCAGACACTGACTCTCGGACTCGGATACAACTCACAGTATGTAGACCTGGCTGCCGAGATGCTCAATCAGGTGGTTGAAAACTCTAACAGCGTGCCGGCATTCGCAAACATCAACATCAAGACTGAATACAACGAAAGCACAAGAGAACTGAGCGTTGAGGTTTACGGTAGCGGCGTCAGCGAGTTTAAAGACTACGTAGGCGAAGACGCAGCTCTGTCAGTGTTCCTCACAGAAGACGGCATACAGGCAGCCCAGACAGGCGGCAGCAGAGACGAAATACACGACAACGTTATGCGCAAGGCTTTGTCAGATGCATTCGGCAGCGCCATCAACTGGGACGGCAACACATACAGCAACAAGTACACTATCACTCTCGACAGCTCATGGAAGCCCGAAAACATGCACGTAGTGGCATTCATCAACCGTCCGGTAACAGATAATTCAGCCATGGACGACGTATGGATCAACAACGCCGAGATATGTAAGCTTGGCGAAAGCATCACAGCCGGCATCGAAGCCCCGATAACAGACAAGGGCACTGGCGTAGAGGTTGAGCGCTACACAGTAGACGGCCGCAAGATAAGCAAGCCTGTGAAGGGCCTGAACATCGTAAAGATGTCTGACGGCAGAACAATAAAAGTTATCGTGAAGTAATTTTCTTCAAAAGCACATCAGGCAGCTGACGGGACAAAAGCCTCAGGCAGCTGCCGCCATAACACAGCAAAGCCCCCTATGCGCACAACGCAGCGCATAGGGGCTTTGTCATATAATAGCGTCAGCAGAGCCGTCAGGCTGCATAAGGCAGGATTAAATCAGAATACTTGCCGCAACACGCAGACAGCCTTCAGCAGCTACGGGAGGCGCCCATAACACGCCATATATCAGGAAAAGAACGGCACGACACCGGCAAAGCCAAAATATCGCGCCTTAAACAAGGCAGAAAATACATTTCGAAGCAACAGAGCGGCAACGATACTCAAAAATTATAAAAACACATATTTTTCTGCTAAAAAGCCACATTTAGGCATAAAAACAGCCTAAAATAAGGGAATTTCGAAGGTTGTCAGGGTTTTGTCAGGGTAGAAAAACTTGACTTTAAGATATGATTTTAATAATTTTGCGGTGTAAATCATGATTGCGCAAGCAAAAAACATGAAAATACATAAAAGAAATTGCATAAAGTTCCCATAATCCGGATATGGGTACATACAGCAGAAAAAATCCTACACAACCTTAAAAAAGAACGATTATGAAAAAGTTATTATTACTTGTAGTGACGTTGCTGAGCACAAGTTTAATGTCAGCACAGACAATGAAGGAACTCCCCGGACTGCGCTACCATGCCATGAGCGAAAACGGAAAATGGATGTTAACCGTTGAACAGGGATGGATAGGAATACTTAACACTGAGACTGACGACTTTCAGCAATATGGCGGGGGCGACATAGGATACGACCTCGGCATGGGCAACATGGTTACTAACGACGGATACCTTGTTGGCTGTATAGATGGCAAACCGGCTATACTGAATATAGATAAACAGGAATGGCAGGAGCTCCCCGTAAGGAAAGGCGACACATTCTATTCAACAGCCAACGCCATAACCAACTCACGCAAATACATAGCAGGATTCATTGGCACAGACAAAGGATTCGGAAATACAAAAATAAAGCCAGTAATATGGACAATGAACAGCGACGGAACTTACGGAGAATATGAAGACCTGCCTTATCCTGAAAAAGACTTCACAGGCGTTGCTCCTATGTATATACTCCCAAACTGTATATCAGAAGACGGAAAGGTGATAGCAGCTCAGCTCATGAGACAAGACGACGAATGTCTGCCGATGGTATACAGAAAAGCAGAAGACGGCACATGGACTTATGAAGTTTATGACAAAGGACTGTGCGAAGAAGGGCTGGAATTTCCTGAGTTTCCGACAGAAGAACCTGTGGAGCCAAGTTATTACAACTATATGAGCCAAGAACAAGCAGATGCCTACAAACAAGACTCAACGGAATATGCAGACTCATTGTGGGCCTATAACATAGGCGAGTCAACAGAAATGCCAACATATTATCCTGATCCTAAATATTATATGACAGAAGAGAATCTGAATCTCTATAATGAGGCATGGGAAGAATGTGTGGCAATAAGTGACGAATACTCAAAACAACTAATGAACTTCAGAAACTTCTATTATGAGCATGTTACACTAAATTACTACGCACAAAATGGTGTGTGGCTGTCTACTAATGGAAAATATTATGCTACAACGTGTGAAAAGAATTATGCTGTAGGCGATGCGGCATTATTCACCATAGACGAAACACTCAAACCGCACGACTATCAAGACGGACTCTACGGCTACTGCGTAACCGACGACGGTGACTTCTTTGTGTCAAACCTCAGCACAGCTTATGTATATCCTGCAAACAGCACAGAAAAGGTAACTCTTATCGACTGGCTCAAGTCTAAAGGCGAAACAGAAGCAGCCGAGTGGCTGTCGGACAGAGAAACAGGAACAGCTATCTGCAGCGGCGACGGACGCGTGATATCAGGATTCTATGGAGCACCCGGAAACTACACCAGCTGGATTATCAAGCTCGACGAGACGCCTACAGGCATAACAGACATTGAGCAGGACGGCAACAGCCACGTGAAGGCATACGACCTGCAGGGACGCATCGTGGCTGAAGGCGAATACAACGAGGTAAGAAATAATCTGAAAAGAGGTATATATATTATCAACGGCCGCAAAATTGTGGTAAAATAAAAGTAACGTTTTTCTAAAAGCCGGCACATCCTGTCATGTGCCGGCAAATAATAAAACGATCTTGACATATAAAAAAGAGCTGCAATAAAGACAAAAAGAAAGGAGACGAAAAAAGAAAGAAAAAATAAAGAAAAAATAAAAAACAAGCATATTAACCTCTATATTAAACCCAAACCGTGCATAATGCAAGATTGGGATTAAACATAAAAATATTTAGAAGATAAATCTAAATACATCACTCGCCTTATCAGACCAAAGTATTAACCCCTTAATAATTACGAACTATGAAAAAGCAAGTACTTTTCGCTGCAGTTGCAACATTATTAGCTTCTGCCCCGTCTTCTGCTCAGATTAAAATGCAGAAAGACAATTTTATTCCGTTAAGCATCTCTAACGACGGAACTGTTTGCGGAACCTATGGACAGGCTACACCATATTTCTTATGGTCGTCGCAGGACGGAAACATGACAGATATAGGCGGATCGTCAAACGGTCCGGGGTCGGCAGGCAACGGAGTGATATCAGCCGACGGCAAATATATTTCGGGTGTTGCACATACGATACTAAAGCCAGATACCGAGCTGAAACGCAAGTCTTATATAGAGAAATACACATTCAATGATATCGTTAACGTAAACAAAGGATACATAGCAGTAGGCAAGACTGATGACAATAAGGGTATTGTAATCAGAAACACAGGATTCAATACAAGATGGAATCCTACTAATATGGATTCACCTATAAATACAGTATGTTTCCTTAACAACTATGTTGGAATAATTGCAGGTGACAATGCTTTTTATCAAGTTACCACTAGCTCAGGCTCATGGTGGACTGATGAATATGAGCATCCGGGCAAGGACGACGATGTAGACAAGTTTGTGGATGTAGACTTCAGCGGCGAGTTCTATGGTGCTGCAGCAGCAGTTCTGGCTGACGGCAGCGGCGCGCTTTACTATTCGGAGAATGGTGCAGAGACATGGAGCGCAGCTACAGGCTGGGAAGGCCATCCCGCAGCTATATGCCATGCATCAGACAAGAAGTTCTACATGGTTACTGAGGAAGGACGCATATACACATCTGAAGGCGCAGGCGAATGGACACAGTGCGGCGACCTTGGCAAGGCGCTAAAGGCTGTAAGCTTCGCTGACACGGAGAAAGGAATAGTAGTAGGCGACAACATCATAGCCGTAACCACAGACGGCGGAACCACATGGACTGAAATTGAGTCTGAAATAAGCGGCACATGGCTATCTGCCGTATGGAACGGCGACGATGTCTACGTGGCAGGCAAAGGCGAGGCCATAATATATTCAGCCGACAACGGCAAGACATGGGAGCAGATAAACACTGACCTGGCCGACACTGAAGGAACAGTAAACAGCATCATATATAACGGTAATGAATTATATACATGCGGTACTTCGAGCACATTCTATTTCCGTCAGTCAGAGGCTACGGAAACACAAATCCGCGAAATGGCACGCTATGACAGAAACGCCGACGAATGGACTCCTCTCGGTTATTTCTCACCAATGGGTGAAAGTGGAAGTAGTGGTTATTGTGTATCAGGAGATGGAAAAACTGTTGGAGGAAACGCTTACGTAATAAGAAATGCTGACTCGTTCAAATTCAAAAACGTGGCAGCTGCAGCAATATGGAATGAAGAAGACGGCAAACTGATAGAGTTGCCCGGACTATATCAGGAAAAAACATCAAACGCACGCATTGATGCACTGAACGCAGACGGCACAGTAGCCGTAGGCTATCAGGACATTGACGGTATGTGGGTGTCATCTGTATGGAAGAAGGAAAACGGTGTATGGGGCGACGGCGTCATTCTGTTCAAGGACAAAGAAGTAGGCCTTGCTGACTACGAAAACGTTATGCAGGAGTGCTCATGTGTTTCTCCAAACGGCAAATGGGTTGGCGGATACGGCTTATACATACCTACAGGACCGCTTGCCTATGCATCCGACGACTCTGCTGACAAGCATGAAATATCAGAACCTTATATATGGAACGAAGAAACAGGCGTGATACAGTTAGGCATGCTCGAGAACGCACCTTCGACAAATGGTTTTTATGGATTTGTAAGCAATGTGTCTGACGACGGCTCGCTGGCCTTCGGTACATTCCAGACCACAATGCCCGGAATAGAGATATGGGGTGTGCCGTTCATCTGGACTAAGGAAGACGGCATGCGCGACCTCAACGACTGGATAACAGAGAAATATAATACAGACTTAGATGGTTATAGAATTTTTGGTGTAACAGATTTATCTGATAACGGACAATATCTGCTTTGCTCAATCCGCAAGGGCAGCGAGTCAGGCGCTTGCGTCATCGACCTTAATGCTGAAGGCACAGGCATCAGCCTCGGCGAGACAGCAGCCGACAACAGCGTGAGGATATATCCTAACCCGGTATCAGACATGATACACATCGACCTCAACTCGGCAGAGAACGTGAAGATTAGCCTCTACGGACTGACGGGCAACATGGTCAAGACAGCTGCAGAGAGCGGCACAACAGCCACGATGAACGTAACCGATGTGCCCGAGGGCATGTATACCCTCGTGGTGGATAACGGAAAGAACAAGACAGTAAGAAAAATGCACATCACTCACTGATTAGCATGCCGTGCTTAATCTGAATCACGTATGGGCACGGCATATTGAATGGGGCGACGGCATGACATAACTGTTGTGAAACATTAAGGCCGGCGCCCCGTCTTTTTATGACACGGCTTCATAGCATAAAAAATATTATCTTAACAGCCGTCACCGCCACAAAGATGCACAGCCTGCAGGCAGCTATCCCGGCAAGGCATTTACCCCTGAATGTTTAACCCCATACGCCACACCGGGAATATATTTGCCGGACACTTCTGCCATACCTACAGTCACACATAAAGACACCGGCAGCCGGCAGCATGCGCATCGGAGTGACGCGTGGCGGCTGTTGATATGATGATGCCGGGGTTGGGTAAAGAATAAGGATAAATATATATCAGGCAGCCTATTGCCCATATATATCATGACGCGCTGTCCTGCCCGTCGTCAATTATCGACTGCAGATATCCGCGTATCGACACGTCGCTGCCGAGGCTAATCTTCTTACGGAGCCTGTTGCGGCTCTTCTCTACCGACTCAACCTCGCGGAACGTTATCTGCGATATCTCCTTCGAGGTCAGTCCCATGTATATGTAGGCACACAGGCGGCAGTCATTCTGCGTAAGGTTAGGGTGAGCCTCCTTGAGCTTGGCGTCGAAGAGTGGCGACACCTCGTTGAAGTATGTCTTGAAGCCCTCGTTGAGCCTATTGGCGGTCTGCTGGCGCAGCTTAAGCGATATGCCGTTGACGCGCTTGCGCGTGTCTTCCTCGGCTATGTCCTTGCTCAACTCGGCAAGCTCCTCGCAGATGTTCTTGTGCAGATTGTCTATCGACGAAAGGTCTATCGAGAATGTCGTCAGCTCGCGGCTCTTCTTTCCTATTTCGCTCTCCATTCTCTTTTTCTCCCATTCGTGCTCTTTCTGCTCAAGCATCCTCAGCTTCTTTTCCTGTTCGAGTATTATAGCGCTCTGTCGCTGCTCGTTTTTGCGCTTCTTTATGCTGACAACCACGAGCACCGACAGCAGCACGGCCACGAGTATGGTGGCCACAGATATTATCGTGCGGTTGCGCAGCTTGATGTTGGCAAAATCATACTTCATCTTCAGCTCCATGTTGTCGTTGCGCAGCTGTGCTATGTCATACCATGTCATCATCTGGAAGAGCTGCCTCTTCTGGTTGTCAAAGTTGAGCGAGTCGTTGAGTTTCATGCTCTCCTGCAGGCATCTCGACGCCCTTTCGTAATAGTTGAGCTTCATGTAGAGAGTGGCTATCTCCTTGAGATACTTGCCCTTTATGGCGTCCGACTGCTTCGGTATCACCTTCTCCTCGATATACCCAATCTCGCTGAGAGCCTTATGCTTCTGCCCCATGGCTATGTAAAGCTGCACGAAGTTGAGCCTTATCATCAGCTCTGACACCGTAAACTTTTCGCCCGGCAGCGTCTTCTCTGCCATCACAAGAGCCCTCTCGGCCTCTTTATATTTGCCCATCTCGGTGAGCAGTCCGCCCTTGTTGATATAAACGCGCGACAGCACATCTCTGTTGCCGGCGGCACACTGTATCGCACTGTCGAGGCAGGCAATGGCCTTGGGCATGTCCTTCTGTCCGCAGTAGACCAGCGCCATGTTGTTATACAATATGCTGCTTACCCCTGCCAGGCTCTTCAGACTTATCAGCATCCTCAGAGCCTTGGCATAGTCATGCGTGTCATAGTAGAGCTGCGCCTGATTGGTGTATATCTGCGACAGCACCTTCCTGAAGCCGTGCTTGCGGGCAATGGCCGCTGCCCTGTCGAACATCTTGCGGCCTTCCTCATGAAATCCGAGCATAGTGTAGCCTATTCCGGCCGAGTTGGCATACTTTGCCATTATCAGGAAGTCGGTCTTCTTTGAAGCCGTCTTCTTCACCTCATTGAACACCATCCTGGCAAAAAGCACCTCAGACAGGAAGTCGCCCTTCTCGGTGAACATCTTGCACATGGGATAATAGCTCGCTGCCAGCTGCGCAGGCTTCAGCGAGTCGGCATTGCTGCGGTTAATCTTGTTGATTTCGTTCAGATAAAACTTCCTGCCGGGCGTGTGCTGCACATACTCCTTCAGATATGCCGTCCACCGCTCCTTCAGCGCATTCTTTTCTGCCCCGCCTGCCACCGCAGGACACACACACGACAACAGCAATGCTGCCACTGCGGCGCGTAGAGCCACGCAGCGCACACCGCGGCATGCCGCAGCGCAACATTCAATGACACAGGCTAAAAGGAAAGGCAGACATAAGGCAGGTCTGCCGTATTGGGTATACATCAAGCGCATAACAGATAAAATTAATTTCAGCGGCAAAACATCAAACAGAAATACCGCCCATGTCAGCATCACGCTGCATGACGGCAGGCCGTGGCGTAAGACTTGTATGCATAGAGAGCCGCAATACTCAAAACATAATATCAGACAAGGCCGGTCTCAAAGGTACGAATTATTAATCAAAACGTGGCCACTTTATCCGCTATTTTTGTCTTTTTGCCGTAAATTAAGCCCTATCCTGCCGCCTTAACAAGGCCTTAACGACGTATGACATTGCGCCGTACGGCGTATGCTTTTTCTGCCTGTGCGGCGGGCCATGACTGAGATAATGCAGCCAGAACGGCGGCAACATAAAGCTGGAGGCAGATAGCCACGCAACAAATCATAACATTAATTATGCCGCCACAATGACAGTTATATCACTTTTTTGTTATAACTTTGCGCCCGGAATATAAACGTTTATAAGACATGTCATTAAAATGTGGTATAGTAGGACTGCCTAATGTGGGCAAGTCTACGATTTTCAACTGCCTGTCGAGCGCGAAGGCACAGGCAGCCAACTTTCCTTTTTGCACCATCGAACCTAACGTCGGCGTGATAACCGTGCCCGACAAACGCCTGACAAAGCTCGCCGAGATTGTTCATCCGGGACGCATCGTGCCCGCAACCTGCGAGATTGTGGACATTGCCGGACTCGTAAAGGGTGCCAGCAAGGGCGAAGGTCTGGGCAACAAGTTCCTCGGAAACATACGCGAAACCGACGCCATCATACACGTGCTGCGCTGCTTTGACGACGACAACATCACTCACGTTGACGGCAGCATAGACCCTATACGCGACAAGGAAATCATCGACACCGAGCTGCAGCTGAAGGACCTCGAGACCATAGAGGGACGCCTGAGCAGGCAGCAGAAGGTGGCAGCCGCCGGAAACAAGGAGGCAAAAATAGAAGTAGGGGTGCTCGAGGCATACAAGGAAGTGCTCGAACAGGGCAAGAACGCACGCGTGGTTGAGTTTGACAGCAAGGAAGAGCAGGACGCCGCACGCAACCTGTTCCTGCTGACGGCTAAGCCCGTACTGTATGTGTGCAACGTCGACGAGGCATCTGCCAAGACCGGCAACGACTACAGCCGCCGCGTTGAGGAGGTGGCAAAGGCCGAAGGCGCCGAGGTGCTCGTAATAGCAGGCAAGACAGAGGAAGACATAGCAAGCCTTGAGACATACGAAGACAAGCAGATGTTCCTCGACGAGCTTGGCCTCGAAGAGAGCGGCGTAAACCGTCTGATAAAGAAAGCCTACGCCCTGCTTAACCTCGAGACATTCATCACCGCAGGCGAGATGGAGGTTAAGGCATGGACATATCACAAGGGCTGGAAGGCTCCTCAGTGTGCCGGTGTAATCCACACCGACTTCGAGAAGGGCTTTATCCGCGCCGAGGTGATAAAGTATGACGACTACATCAAATACGGCTCTGAGGCTGCAGTGCGCGAAGCCGGCAAACTGGGCATCGAAGGCAAAGACTATGTTGTGCAGGACGGCGACATCATGCACTTCAGGTTTAATGTATAAATTTTAAGAGCAAAAGAGGCTTGAAAGAGTAGTTAAAGGAGTCAAAGTAGTTACCGCTCCCTGTGGTCGCTCAGGAGTTAAAGTCAAATGCCTTTAAACCTGCGCACCATAAAAACGTTAACTGCACAGGCTCTGCTCAACAGGCAAGGCTAATGACTTTAACTACCAGCAGGCCCAAGCCTGCGATAACTCCTTTAACTACTCTAACTACATAAATATTACCTATCATGATTTCCGAATTATTATACATCCTGTGGAACCCCAACCTGGTGGCATTTCATCTCGGGCCGATGTCCATACGCTGGTATTCGCTGTGCTGGCTCCTGGGCCTTGCGTCGGCATATTTCATCGTGAAGAGGCTCTACAAGGAGCAGAAGATAAAGCCGGAGCTGTTCGATCCGCTGTTCATCTACTGCTTCGTGGGCATACTGATAGGCGCCCGTCTGGGCCACTGCCTGTTCTATGAGCCCGACTATTTCCTGTCGAGCGGCAAGCATATAGTGGAGATGATACTGCCAATACACTTCATGGCCGACGGCTCTTGGAAGTTCACCGGATATGAAGGACTGGCAAGCCACGGCGGAACCATCGGACTAATCATCGCCCTCTGGCTATACGTGCGCCGCACAAAGGTGAACATCTGGCGCGTGCTCGACAACGTGGCGATAGCAACTCCCGTAACAGCATGCTTTATCCGACTGGGCAACCTCATGAACTCTGAAATCATAGGCAAGGCAACAGACGTGCCTTGGGCGTTCATCTTCGAGCGCGTCGACATGATTCCGCGCCATCCGGGACAGCTCTACGAGGCTATAGCCTACGCCATATTCTTCGTCATAGGCTGGTATTTCTACCGCAAAAAACCGCAGCGAGTGGGTACAGGATTCTTCTTCGGACTCTGCATAACGCTCATCTTCACGGCACGATTCTTCATAGAGTTCACAAAGGACATACAGGAAGAGTTTGAGGCTTCAATGCTGCTCAACATGGGACAGCTGCTCAGCATACCGTTCATTATAGTCGGCTTACTTTGCATATTCAACCGAAAGTTAATGGAACGACTCGGAACTGAAAAACAAATAAGCAAAGACAAGAAGAGCGAATAAGGGTGAATAAGCCAATAAAGAATAAGCATTGACATTATTACCTACAAGATGAACAACCTACTCTACATACTATGGAATCCTGACCTGGTGGCCTTTAACATAGGACCAATATCTGTATTTTGGTACTCATTGTGCTGGCTCATAGGACTCGCGTCAGCGTATTTCATTGTGAAGAGGCTCTACAAGGAACAGAAAATAAAGCCGGAGCTGTTCGACCCACTGTTCATCTACTGTTTCGTGGGTATACTAGTAGGCATGAGATTGGGCCACTGTCTGTTATATGATCCTGACTATTTCCTGTCGAGCGGCAAGCATATAGTGGAGATGATACTGCCAATACACTTCATGGAGGACGGATCGTGGAAGTTCATAGGATATAAAGGACTGGCAAGCCACGGCGGAACCATCGGACTAATCATCGCCCTCTGGTTCTATGTCCGCCGAACAAAGATTAATATCTGGCGAGTGCTCGACAACGTGGCGATAGCAACTCCCGTAACGGCATGCTTTATCCGACTGGGCAACCTCATGAACTCTGAAATCATAGGCAAGGCAACCGACGTGCCCTGGGCGTTCATCTTCGAGCGCGTTGACATGACTCCTCGCCATCCGGGACAGCTCTACGAGGCCATAGCCTACGCCATTTTCTTCTTCGTAGGATGGTATTTCTACCGCAAAAAGCCGCAGCGCGTGGGCACAGGATTCTTCTTCGGACTCTGCATAACACTCATCTTCACGGCACGATTCTTCATCGAGTTCACAAAGGACATACAGAAAGACTTCGAGGCTTCAATGCTGCTCAACATGGGACAGCTGCTCAGCATCCCGTTCGTAATCATAGGCATTCTCTGCATGAAGGGCGGAAAATGGATGCAGAAACTGGGCATTGAAAAATAGACTGATATCCTACGGCTTAACGGCCGAAATAGGGAAATACAGAGGAAAACAAGGGAAATTAGGGGAAATTTGCGGAAAATTTCCCCTAATTTCTTTTTTATTGCCCATTACGTTCAAGCAAAAAAAACATAACAAAAGGGATTTTCTGCCGGACATAAAATCCGTTCTGACGCGTTTTCTTGTGTTCGGCGTGAAGATGAGGGCTGTTTATGAGAAAACGGCTCACACGGGCTTAAAACGCCGTTATAAAAGAATGTCAGCATGACTTCATGATACTGACGCGCAACAATGATGCCATGCTGACATATAGAGCATATAATCTGACAAGGATTAGTCAAGCTTCAGCTCAAAGTCCACCACGTCGAGCCAGCGCCCGAGCTTGTAGCCTACATCGTGAAAATGCGACGCCTGACTGAAGCCCAGCTTGCGGTGAAGCTCTATGCTCGCCTCGTTGCAGCCCGTTATGCAGGCTATCAGCACCTTGTATCCGCGCCGGCGGCACTCGTCTATCAGGCGGTGCATCAGGGCAGTGCCGAGGCCGCGGCGGGTGAAGTCGGGCGAGAGATATATCGTCGTCTCGTAAGTGTTGCAGTAGGCGGCGCGCTCCTTCCACGGATGGGCATAGCATATTCCTGCCACGCGGCCGTCTTCTTCAGCCACGAGATAAGGGCAGCTTGCCGATATGTGCCCCACCCTTTCGGCCATCTGCTCTTCGGTGAGCGTCTCGGTCTCAAATGTCTCAACGCCCTCTACGATGTATCTGTTGTAGAGCGCGGTTATCTCCTGAATGTCTTTTTCCTCAACGTAACGTATCATTTCTGTATAATTTATGTTTGCTTTATCTCTTTATCCTCTACGTGCCGCGGCCTGCCATGCGCTGACAGATGCCGCAGGCGCCCTTGCATACATGCAACACAATCGAAGCCTGACGCCTGACATGCGCCTGACCTCGATTGCAGTATGAATAATCCGAGCCCCGGCCGTACCAGGCCCGGCGTGGCTTTACTGTCTGTTCACGCTGATCTTAATGCTGCGGTCGGCTATCTTCACCAGCACGACGCCGTCCGTGCGGCCTGCGCTGAGCGTTATGCTGCCTGCCGACGCCTTGCCTGCCGAGAGCATCATGCCGCCCACGCTGTAGAGCGCAACCTGCTCGCCGTCGGCAAGTCCGCTTACGGTGATGCAGCCGTCATGCGAGCTTACCACTACGCCGCGGCGCTCACCAAGGTTTATTCCGGCAGTGTTCAGCGTGGCGTCGATGAAGCACAGCACGGCCTTAGCCTCCTCGCTGTTAAGATAGCCGTGTGCCGATGCATACACGGTTATGTCGTATGCCGCACCGAGAGCCACATTGCCGTCGGCCGAGTAGGCTCCTTCAACGGCGTCAGACGCGCTTATCGTGTAATGATATTCCGCCCCTTCGGTGGCGCATCCGAACGTCAGCGAGTTGTCGGCATAGGCTATTGTCGGCGTGGCGCACCTCACGGGGTCAACCACCTGTCCGTCTTCCTCTATGATAAACTTAAACCCGCTCCACGGCTCCTTGACCTTATAGAGCGCCGTGGTGCCTACCGGCACGTGCAGGCGGCACTCTGTATATATGTCGCCGAACACGAAATTGCCCGTGCTCACCTCGTCAGGGTCGTCCCACTGGCAGGTTACGTCGGCAAGATAAGTGCAGTCCGAGAAGCTGCCGCTGCCCAGCGTCTCTACGCTCCTTGGCAGCAGTATCGAGGTCAGTCCGCTGCAATTGCGGAAGCATCCGGCGCCAATGTTCTTCAGTCCGGCAGGCAGAGTGATTCCGCTGAGCGAGGTGCAGTTGCTGAAGCAGTCATCATACAGCTTCTCGATACTCTCCGGCAGGGTTACCGAAGCCAGCTTTGAGCAGTAGCTGAAACATTCTTCGTAGAGCCTCGTTACGCCGCTCGGCACGACTATCGACTCTAAGGCTGAGCAGCTCTCGAAGCATCTGCTCTCTATGTTGTCTATGCTGTTGGGCAATGTTATTGCCTGAAGAGCAGTGCAGCCTGAGAAGCAACTGCTCCTTAAGTCGGTGATGCCGTCGGGCAGACTGACCGACGTGAGCGAAGTGCAGCCCGAGAAACACTCCTCGCCAAGTTCCCTCACACCCTGCGGGATGTCTATCGACTCGAGCGAAGTGCAATGATAGAAGCATCTCTTCTTCAGCTCCGTCAGGCTTCCCTCAAACTTCACCGATCCAAGCGACGAGCAGCTGTGGAAGCAGCTCTCGCCCATAGTGGTCAGACTTGCCGGCAGAGTTACCGAAGTGAGGCTCTTGCAGGCGTAGAAGCACTGATAGCCAAGCTCCGTGATGCCCTTGGGCAAACTGATAGCCTTAAGCCTGTCGCAGCCTGAGAAACATGCGCTGCCAAGCGATGTAACTCCTGCCGGCAGCTCAATCGCCTCAAGCATGTAGCAACGCTCAAAGCACATATCACCGAGCGATACGAGATTTTCGGGCAGGTCTACCGACTTAAGAGAGTAACAGAAAGAGAAGCTGTTGCCACCCAGCGAAGTTATGTTGTCGGGCAGGTCTGCCGATACAAGCTTAGAACACGACGAGAAGCACGACGAGCCCATCACGGTAACAGTGTTGGGAAGCACAACTCCCGTAATGTCGTTTCCGCTGAAGGCATTGTTCTGCACGGTGGTAACCGTATAGTCATCTCCGCCGTATCTCACGGTCTCAGGTATCACGATGTCGCCCGTAAGTCCCTTCTGCTGCATCACCGATGCCTTTCCGCCGTCGAGCAGATAAGTTATTCCGTCGATTGTAGCCGTCTCCTGTGCGCTGCCTGCCAGGGTCATCGCCGCCGCCAGACATGTAAGGATAATTTTCTTCATAAATAGTTTTTTTTAATGTTCAAGAAATGTATGTGTTCACTTGTTTTATTTGTAAAAATAGCCGATCGTTTCTCCGTGCAAAAATAAGAAAAAAACAACAAACCGAAAGGTCCTGCCCGAAAAAACAGCATTTTGTGTCGACCAACGCCTTGTATGGCATCAACCCACCCTTAATGCCGACGGCAGGTTTTGGGGATATTTTGCGGAAATAAAACACCTGCAACGAACCGCCAAAAAACGATATGTGCCCTTTCGCACGGCAAAAGCATATCTTCTGCACGGCAAAAGAGCACATATCAGAGGCCGAAAGACGGCCTTTTATAATACACTGAAACTCAATACGTTATACAATACATGGCGACGCACGCCAGCGTCGGCGGCAGACTGATGCATACCATGCCGCCGTAGGGCACGCCATAGGGTATGAGCCACGGCAGCGTCAGGCCTCAGTTCGGCCTGCCACGGCTGCCTTCATGCCTGCCTTGGCGTTGGCATACATGCGCACGATGATGTCGCACGCCTGGTCTAACGTCATCGAGCCTGTGTTTATCATCAGGTCGTAGTTGCGCGGATCGTCCCAGCGCTGACCCGTGTAATATTCATAGTGAGTGCCGCGGGCCTTGTTGAGCCTCTTTATCTCGGCCTCCGCCTTAACCTTGTCCAGGCCGTATTCAGACGTGCATCGGTCGATGGCTGTGTCACGGTCGCAATAGCAGAACACGCGCACAACGCCCGGACGGCCCTTCAGCACAAAGTCGGCGCAGCGCCCCACGATTACGCACGGCTCCTTGTCGGCCAGCTGCTGCACTATCTTGCTCTCGGCAAGGAAGAGCACGTCGTCGTCCGACAGTCCCCTGCCCGCCTGCGTGCCGTAGCCCTGCGACAGTATGCACTTCAGCCAGAACGACGGTATGGTCTGCTCGTTGCGCCTTATGTAGTCTTCGTTGATGCCGCTGCTCTTTGCCGCCATCTTTATAAATTCGCGGTCGTAGAGCCTTACGCCGAGTCTCGAGGCAAGCATCTCGCCCAGCATGTGGCCGCCGCTGCCAAACTCGCGGGCTATGGTAACCACCACGTCGGCAGGCGCCGCGGCAGCCTTGCCTTCGGTCTGCTTAGAGTAGCCCAGCACGCCGTTGAGCACACGGCAGAACGGTGTGAGGAAGTGAACTATCGGCCCCACGAGCAGCGCCGCAGCCACCGTGCCCTCGCGCACGCCGTGTATGCCGCCTATGAAGAGCATCGAGAATACGCAGGCAAGGATGACGTTGCCCACGTCGAAGCCCAGTTTAACGTAGCCGAAGTCGCCGCCTATGCGCCTTGCCAGCACCCTGACGAAGAACTCGCCCGCCACCATTGCCACGTCGGCCTTAACCTCGAGCGTTATGCCGCACGCCAGAATGACGCATCCGGCGAGCATGCTGAGCAGCTGCATGGGATAGGCCTCGGGCTGAAGCCACGACAGCGACGACATGGATATGTCGATAAACGTGCCGAAACAGAGCGTAACGGGTATCTGTATGAGATACATGCGGAGGTCGGCGCGCAGCTGTGAGCGGCTCATCATGAGCGGCTCTGTGGCCACGAAAAGAAGGTTTACGATGATGGTCCACTGGCCCATGGTAAGGGGCGTGAACATACTCAGCACGTAGTTGACGCTCGTTATGGGCGACGTGCCCAGCAGAGCCTTTGTGATGAAGGCTATGCCGTAGGCGTTGATAAACACCGAAATGATAAAAAGGATGTAACGCCTTGTTAGAAATATTGTCTTTTTCTGCATAATATTTTGACTTGAAAACAAATCTGTTCTAATGGAGAATTGAGAATGGAGAATGGATAATTATGATTTGACTTGAGGGGTATTGGGATGCCGGATGTTGAGCGTGCTGCCGGTGTATTTTGGCTTTTACGGCTGTAATGCTGTCCCCTGCAACTATTCTGTTCTCCTTTCTGATTATGCTATCCTTTCTTTTGTCTTTATTCTCCACGGAGAAATGTTCTCCTTTGTATTGTATTCTGATTTAAATCACGGCGCAGAACTTATTATCAGTGTGCGTATATGTTGATGACTTACGACATTCATTCATGCCGACAGTCATAGACTTAAAATGTCTGATGGGCTGCCATACGGCGCCTTGTCTTTAACCCAAATCGGCTATTATGATTCGGTATGAAAGCCTTAATGCACAAAAGTGATAAAACCATGTGCGGTATGATGACCTGTTGGGGGTTGGTTTTCTGCCGCCAATACAGCGCGCACCGCGCCACGGCGGCAGCCCTGCCCTGCCCTATTTGCCTGTAACTATGCGCTTTATGTCGTTCAGTTTGTTGAGCGCCTCCACGGGCGTCAGGTTGTTGATGTCGAGCCCCAGTATCTCGTCGCGCACCTGGCACAGCACTGGGTCGTCGAGCTGGAAGAAGCTGAGCTGCATGCCCTGCCGGCTCATGTTTATCTTCTCTGCCGACGGCTTGCCCACTCCGCCAACCTGGGCGTTGTCTGCCTCAAGCTCCTTCAGTATGGTCTCTGCCCTCTTCACGATGCTCTTTGGCATGCCGGCTATCTGCGCCACGTGTATACCGAACGAGTGCTCAGAGCCGCCCGGCTCGAGCTTTCTCAGGAAGATAACCTTGCCGCCCGACTCTCTTACGCTTACGTTGAAGTTCTTTATGCGGGCAAAGTTTTTCTCCATCTCGTTGAGCTCGTGATAGTGAGTGGCAAAAAGCGTGCGCGCCTGAGCCTTGGGATGCTCGTGGAGATACTCCACAATGGCCCACGCTATGCTTATTCCATCGTATGTGGACGTGCCTCGTCCAAGCTCGTCGAAGAGCACCAGCGAGCGCGGAGTAACGTTGTTGAGGATGTTGGCAGCCTCGGTCATCTCAACCATGAAGGTCGACTCGCCCAGCGATATGTTGTCCGACGCCCCCACACGTGTGAATATCTTGTCCACCAGACCTATCCTCGCGCTCTCTGCCGGCACGAAACATCCTATCTGGGCCAGCAGCACAATCAGTGCCGTCTGTCGCAGCAGAGCCGACTTTCCGGCCATGTTCGGACCTGTGATTATTATTATCTGCTGCTTCTTGTCGTCGAGATATATGTCGTTGGGCACATAGCTCTCGCCCACGGGCAGCTGCGTCTCTATCACCGGGTGGCGTCCCTGATGTATGTCGAGCACAATGTTGTCGGCATCAATGGCAGGACGGATGTAGCCGTGTTCGGCGGCAGTCTTGGCGAAAGACAGCAGACAGTCGATACGGGCTATGAGCGACGCGTCGGTCTGTATGGCGGGAATATACTCCTGCATCGACAGCACCAGCTCGGAGAACAGCTTGCTCTCCAGCTGCAATATTTTGTCTTCGGCACCCAGAATCTTCTCCTCATATTCCTTCAGCTCCTGCGTTATATAGCGCTCGGCGTTGGCAAGAGTCTGCTTTCTCACCCACTCCTCCGGCACCTTGTCCTTGTAGATGTTTCGCACCTCGAGGTAATAGCCGAACACGTTGTTGTAGCCTATCTTCAGCGACGATATGCCCGTAAGCTCAGTTTCGCGCTCCTGTATCTTCAGCAGATAGTCTTTGCCGCTGTAGGCAATGTTGCGCAGTTCGTCGAGCTCGCTGCTTACGCCGTTCTTTATCACGCCGCCCTTGCTCACGAGCTGCGGCGAGTCCTCGTTGACCTCTCGCTCAATGCGGTCGCGCAGGCCCTCGCACAGCGCCATCTGGTCGCCTATGCGGCGCAGCACGGCGTTGTCTGCCTCGAGACATGCACGCCTTACGGGCACCAGGGCCTGCAGGGCTGTCTTGAGCTGCACCACCTCGCGCGGCGACACACGGCCCACGGCAACCTTTGATATGATGCGCTCAAGGTCGCCAATGCGGTGGAGCTGACTGTCGAGAAGGTCTTTGAATTCGGGATGGCGGAAGAAATATTCAACCACGTCGAGCCTGTCTTCTATCACGCGGGCATCTCTCAGGGGGAACACCACCCAGCGTTTCAGCATGCGGGCCCCCATCGGCGACACGGTGCGGTCAATGACGTCGAGCAGCGACGAGCCGTCGTCCTGCATGGGGTGCAGCAGCTCCAGAGAGCGTATGGTGAACTTGTCGAGCCTTACGTAGCGCTCTTCCTCAATGCGCGATAGCGACGTTATGTGGCCAATGTGCGTGTGCTGCGTCATCTCGAGATACTGAAGTATGGCTCCGCTCGCCACCACTCCACTCCTTAGATGCTCCACGCCGAAGCCCTTGAGCGACTTTACGTCGAAGTGGCTCAGCAGCTTCTGGTTGGCAGACTGCTCGGTGAAAACCCAGTCGTCGAGCTCGAAGGTGAAGAACTTGTTGCCGAACCAGCGCTCAAACTCTGCCCTGCGGCCGCGCTCAAAGAGCACTTCCTTAGGCGAGAAGTTTACGAGCAGCTTCTCTACATAGTCGTAGGAGCCTTCGCCCGTGAGGAATTCGCCGGTAGATATGTCGAGAAACGCCACTCCGCAGGCCGTCTTGCCGAAGTTGACGGCTGCCAGAAAGTTGTTTTCCTTGTAGTTAAGCACGTTGTCGGTCATGGCCACTCCGGGCGTAACCAGTTCGGTTATGCCTCGCTTAACGAGCTTCTTGGTGAGCTTGGGGTCCTCCAGCTGGTCGCAGATGGCCACTCTCCTGCCCGCCCTTACGAGCTTTGGCAGATACGTGTCGAGCGCATGATGCGGAAATCCGGCCATCTCCGTAGGGTCTTTCGAGCCTCCGTTGTTGCGCCTGGTGAGCGTTATGCCCAGTATCTTGCTGGCGTCTACGGCGTCCTGAAGGTATGTCTCATAAAAGTCTCCGCAACGAAACAGCAGCAGCGCGTCGGGGTGCTTTGCCTTCAGCGACATAAACTGCTTCATCATCGGGGTTAGTTCGTTGTCTTTCTTTGCCATGATCTGTTGTGGATAGCCTGCCTGTTCTGGTCTGTAAGTCAGGCACTATGGGTTATTTTCAAGCTGCAAACTTACTAATTTTTTTCCAATTTCTGACTGACCGAAAAGGAAAAACAGCTGAAAACTGAGAATTGAAAGACAATTAAGCGGCTGTTCTTAATCTCTTCCAATTCCCAGTTTTCAAATCCCAATTTTCTATTTCTTATAAGTTTGTTGTCATCTTTTTCCGCTGAAGCCCTTTGTCGGAGTGGTTTTCTGCGTCGTTGTCGAGGGCTTGCTTCCTGTGCTTCTTACGGGCTTTGTACCGCTGAACGAGCCTGAAGGCTTTACAGTTATGCTGCCCGATGTGCCCGTACCTCTCGACGGACGGCTCGTAGCGGGCTTGCCGGCTGAGGTTGTAGGCTTCTTGTTGGTAGTGGGACGGCCGTGCGACGCGGTGCCCGTAGAAGGCTTGGGAGCCGTAACCGTGTGGCCCTGATTAGTCGGTTTAGAGGGCTTTGGGGTTGTCGTCACGCTGTGGCCCGAGTGGTTTGTGGTGCCCGTCCTTACCGGCGTCAGCTTGTGAGCGCTGCTGTATGTGCGGCCCTTATACCAGCTCTTGCCGCCGTTGCTGCGCCAGCTGTGGCCTCCTCGGTAGGTGGTGTAGACGCTGGGGCGGCTGTAATAATAGTAAGAGCGGTCAGTGTAGCGCGTATAGATGCTGTATCTGAAGCCCGAACTCCAGTAGACCGGACGGTAGAAATATGTCCTTGACATATACAGGTTATACTGTGCCGCGGTGAGCACATAGCTCAGGTCGAGGTTGCGGCGCGTCCAGCACGTAGAGTAAAGGTCGTCCTGATAGTTGAGCGCCATGAGATAGTCGAGATTTATTTCATACACGGCGTCATACTGGCTCTCATAGAGTCCCAGTTCGTATGCCATCTTGTCTGTCAGGAACAGGGCCTCCTCACGGGCCTGCGTATATGTCATTGCCTGCAACGTAACCGTGGTTATCATCATTATGATGAAGGATGTAAGTAATCGTTTCATAACCGTCAATTTTTTAAATGTTAGACAATCAGCAGTATCAAACAAATGTTCTGAGAGCAAAGATAGTGAAATTTGGGCTAAAATGCAAGCTGTTTACCCTACAACAGCATCGGATTTTCCCTACAATTCAGCGGGATTTGCCCCCGCACACGGCACAGACGGGCACAACTGCCGTGGCTGAAGGGCAGGGCAGAGGGGGCAGGAAATAAAACTTTTTTTAATGTTTTTATATCGCATTGCGAACATATATTGCACAAAAGCGGCATAATTTTGCCCCCGGAACAGGACCTTAGCCCGACAAGGAGAGATTGTTTCATGAGATAACACGGGCCCGGCGCCGCCACGCAAGCTACCGCGGGGCAGGGCAGAGGGCACAAATACAACAGACCTTTAAAACTGATTTTAGAAATGATTGTAAGTATTAACCTGAACGAAGAGAGACAGAAAGACTTTGCCGACATGCTGAGCAAGGAACAGCGCGACAGCGCAAGGCGCATAATGGCGCAGCAACTGGGCCAGCTGCTGACACGCAACCCGGCCGAAAACCTGTACTGGACGGAGAGCAAGACCGACCTTATGGAGCTGGTCTACGACGTCTACATGGCCGAAAGCCCCGTTGACAGGCTGGGCCGCCCCTACAGCTTCAGCGAGATGGCGCGCAGGGCATGCACCGTGCTGCACGTGCCCATGCCGAAGAATCCCTACGCCATGGTGTATAACGCGAGAGAGAGGAAGGGCGTGAAGCAGAAGTCGTTCTTCAGCCGCTACTGCTGGCTGATGTACTGCAGGCACTCGCGCAACCCGCTCTACGCCATGATAAGATGCATGCGCTGAACAGACAACGCAACGGCAAGGTAACCATGAAAAACATTAACAGACCATAAAACACAAGACAATGGACAAGAACACACAGACAAGACTGTCGGAACACTTCACGCTGGAGGAGATGTGCCGCTCGGGCGCGGCAGTAAGACACCGCATAGACAACACGCCCGACAGAGAACAGACCGAACGCCTCAGGCAGCTCTGCCTGAACGTGCTGGAGCCGCTGCGCAGGCGATTCGGCGTGATACGCATAACGAGCGGATTCCGCTCCGAACGGCTCAACGCCATAGTGGGCGGGGCTAACACCTCGCAGCACATGAGGGGCGAGGCTGCCGACATACACATATCGGGCATGGAGACGGGGCGCAAGATGTATGCCTACATAACCGCCAACCTCGACTTCGACCAGCTGCTCTTTGAGCACTCCATGAGCAACGGGGCGTGCTGGCTGCACGTATCCTACAAGGCCGGCAAGGGCCAAAACCGCCGCCAGGCCATACCTTTCTACAAGGCGGCATGAGCCCACGCAACGCGCTGACACCCAGCACATTGCAAAAGGCAGCCTTTCGTGCTGCAAAAAGTTATCTTTCATCCTGCAAAAGGCCGTCTTCCGCACTCCGAAAGGCGGTCTTTCTGTTATGCACGGCATAGCGTATATTTATAAAAGATTTGGTGGATACCGACATTTCGCGCAGAAAAAATTTGGTGGAAGGCGGAATTATGGGCACCTATGTGTGAAATACACCAAGGATTATCGCCGGGAAAACGGCATCAACTATCTGCCTGTATACATGACCATGTTATTATAATCAACATACGCATACGAGACAAATATATGCCGCAAAACGAACATGGCAAACACGGGAAACAGAAAGGAAAAACACCGCAAATGCCATGAACGTAATGCGGCCGGATAGGTATGAAACTAAAACGTCATGTTCATGCTCACGCCAACGCTGCGGCCGTCGTAGTAGGGCAGGGCGGCAAGAGCCGTGGAGCGGCGGCAGGACGACTTGCGGAACAGCAGGGGATAGAGCCTGTAGGCCAGTTTAGTGCTTACGATGCCTATGCACGCACCCGCCACAACGTCGTTTATCCAGTGGCGGTCGTTGTAGACGCGCAGATAGGCCGTGAGCGGAGCCACCACAAAACCCGACCAGGCTATAAGGGGCGACACCGACTTGTATTCTTCATAAAGAAACTGCGCGCCCATGAAGGCCGTGGCTGTGTGTCCCGACGGAAAAGAGTTGCGCGTGCTTACGTCGGGGCGTCGCTCGCTTATGGCCAGCTTCATGGTGTTGACGATGATGCCCATCGTGGCATACGACATGGCAAGCATGATGGTGCGGTCCTTGAACGAGTGGCGGCCGCGCACGCCTGCAAGGTTGAGCCCGTAGACAGCCACCACGGGCGAATACTGCACATAGTCGTCAGCATGCATCTTGCGCCTGTCCTTCGGCACGAGGGCGTATCTCACGGCGCGCTTCTGCCTGACCATCCATCCGTTCTCGATATACAGCGCCGACACGCCGACGAGGGCGGCAGGCACCACTATGTCGACAGCCCTGAGCCTGTGGCCGTCGTCGAAGGCGCAACGCCGCTGCACATCGCAGCTAAGGCTGTCGGCAGCACTGACGCCTGAAGCAGCACAGAGCAGCAGCATAATGAGGATGATCCTGAAGTTGAACGTTTCTTTACTTTTCATCATTTCGTTAATTTTCCGGTGTGTCAAGCAATGTCATGGCCGATGGCATAAACCGGCAAAGATATCACACGGAAATGCTGAAAACCACCTATCGGGAAACTGTTTTTTTAATGTATTTTTTAATATAGCATATCCCGAAAACTTATTTTAACCAAACAGCAAGCATCAACACAAGCCGTAGCGCAAAGCACGGCCTACGACGGCAATCAACCAAGGCACAAACAGCCTGGCGAGCCGAAAGCATCATAAGCACGGCAAAAAGCCTTGCGGGCGTAAGCGACTGACAATCAGCACGAAACGAGACATCGGAACTGATCATGAAAACATACTAACAGCAGTTTAGCATACAGTCTATCGTGGTAAAACTTGACATCGCTAATCAGAAAGTGTATCTTTGCAAACGTGAACGACATGAAGCCGCAGGCACCTCTAAGGACTGCATGGACAGCCGGCAACCCATCAGCCGCCGAAACGGCACCGGGCAGCATGAAAGACACAACTGACACAAAGAAGCTTCTTAATGCAGAGAGAAACACACACAGATTATTAACCATTAAAAAAGAAAGGAAAAAAGATTATGGCAGTTTTTTATAAGTTGTATCAGGAAAACAGAGAAGGTTCGGCAAACAAGGGCAAGTGGTATGCACGCGCCGTGCACACGGGCACAGTTACAATAGACGACCTGGCAGACGAGATGCAGGCCAACTGTACGGTTAAGAGGGCCGACATCGTGGCCGTACTGAGCGAGCTGGTGGAGACGATGCAGAAGCATCTGCAGATGTCGCACCGCGTGAAGCTCGACCGCTTCGGCACATTCAAGATCGGCATGCACACCAGTCCGGCCGACACCGTGAAGGACTTTACGGCAAGCGGCAACGTCAAGTCGGTGCACGTGCTGTTTCAGCCCGAGACCAAGATTGACAAAAACAAGACCCGCACCCGCGCGCTGCTTACGGGCTGCAAGGTGCAGGAGCTGCCCAAGAACGCTGTGAGCGACGCCCTCGACGACGTGGAAGCCGTGTAGCAGCAGGGCATGAATGAATGCAGGCGATGAACGTAACACACATAAATTAACCCCAAAACGGTCATTAGAATTCGGTCGGGACTTAGCTTTATATTGAGCGGATTTTCGTTATATTTTTAGCAGGCATAGCAGGCTATGTCAAGAAAAATCTGACAAAAAGACGCCAATAGAAACAAAAAGACAGACTGAAAGCATCAATGCACAAAATTGATAAAGTAATATGCGGTCTGATGACCGATTTGGGTTAGAAAACTTACAAAAACAAAACAGACAATGGGAACAAAAGACAAGAACAACATTTCGATAATTCTGAAGGTGATAGTGGCAGTGGCAACAGCCATCTTGGGCGTGTTCGGAGTGAACGCGGCAATCTGAAAAGGATGCAGTTAATCAAAATCAACCAACCGGTCCGGCAGGCATTTCAGTCTGCCGGATTTTTATGTTTATTCAAAAAATATACAAAAAATGTGCATTTTTTTAATAAAAAAAATATAATTGTAAAAATAAATCGCTATATTTGGCAAATAAAACTCAAACATATAACACATAAACCTTAAAGCCTATGGGAAAATAATAGACACCAACATCTAAGAGATTAAAATCATTACACAAAATTAACCTGTTAAACTTATAGCTTATGAAAAAACTGATATTTATGCTCATGGCAGTAATCTGTTTCACGGCATGCTCAAACGACGACAACGACCCCCAAAAGCCTATTAATCCGGAACAGCCAAAAGCCGTGGAGCTGAACGATACCACCCTGACATTTGAACTGAATGCAGACACTGCAACTGTAAACATAGGCAGCAGCGAAGGCTGGTGGATAGAAGAAATTACGACAGAGGAAGACACTCTGAAACCTACAGCCGAGGAGAAGCAGCTGATGGCAGGAGGCGGAGCGTATGAAGCGCGATGCCAGTGGGTAAGCATGAAACGCAACGGCAGCAGCATCGAAGTGGCTGTAGACGATAACGTATATAAAGAACGCACTTTCAAGATTGTCCTTGCCACAGCCGACAGCACGGCCACCATCACGGGCGTGCAGGAAGAAATGATTACAGGCTGGTGGGACGACATCATAGGCCTGTCGACCAAGACCGTAACGCTCAACGGGGCAGGAGACCCTGCTACTGTAACTACCGAAGGAAAACACTGGTGGATAACATCAATAGAGGTTGACGGAGAGACGCTGTATAATTCCTACTACGACAACACAGAGAACAGAAACATGTATCAGACGGGCAAGTTCAACAAAAAGTGCGACTGGCTCAACGTAAGCGTGGACGACTGGACGCTGAACATATCGGCAGACATGAACTACGGAGAAGAAAGAACATTCAGAATAAACGTAGAGGCAGGTGACTACTTTGACTATATTAACGGCACGCAGGAAGAGCTGATGACGGGAGGAGGCACCCCCATAAACCTAAAGCCAAAACAAGTTACGATACCGGCAGAAGGCGGCACACAGACATGCACGACAGACAAAGACATTGCATGGATAATACACTGCACTTACATTAACGATAATATCTATTATGCCACATTGGATGAAAAAGAAAACTGCGCAGACACGGGCAAATTTGAAAAAACTTACGAATGGCTGACCGTGAAGCGCGACGGCGAAAATCTGTATGTAACGGCACAACCAAACAATACAGGAAAGGAAAGAACCTTCAAAGTGGTGATTACGGCAGGCGACGCAGGAGACACTCTATACGGCACGCAGCCGGCACAATGACGACGCAGGCAACACGCACACCGCAGACACTACAGGACGCAACGGCGGCTGAACACACATCATCCGTCCCATATATCCCTTTACGAGAAGGATATGGGGCGGATGATGTTCAATTTGCAACATAGTTTACAAAATATAATAAAAACAATTTTATTTCGTACAATCGAATTTTTGCATTATCTTTGCATAATATAATTATGTGTCATGCCTGACAGCAAATGTAATAACAAATGACAGGCTTAAAGAATTGCTCACCCTACATCGTACAGATATAACAAAGTTACTTAAAAATTTATGTAACAATAAACTTTTAATATCTGAAGGAAACGGCAGGGGAACAAAATATTATATTAATAAAAAGGTTGACACCTCAGAAGAAAAGGTTGACACCCCGGAAGAAAAGGTTGACAATACTAATACACATCTAAAAAGAGATGAACTTGAGCGGTTAATAACAGAAAAAGCAAAAGAATACATTTCTTTGGAAGAAATAGCTTTAAGAACTGGGAAAAAATCCAGTTATCTTAAAAATAAGATAATACCGGAAATGATTAGGAAAAATAAGTTGAAAAGACTTTATGCACAGACACCTAACCATCCCGAACAAAAATATAAAGCAACAGAAGAATAAAAAAACAACGATACGGAACAATGGAATACAATTTCAGAGAGATTGAGAAGAAATGGCAGAAACAGTGGGCCGAGATGAAGACCTACCAGGTTACTGAAGACAAGAGCAGGGAGAAATTCTATGTGCTCAACATGTTTCCTTATCCATCGGGAGCAGGACTGCACGTGGGACATCCGCTGGGATACATAGCCAGCGACATCTACGCCCGCTACAAGAGGCTGATGGGATATAACGTGCTCAACCCCATGGGATACGATGCCTACGGACTGCCCGCCGAGCAGTATGCCATACAGACAGGACAGCATCCGGCCATAACTACGGCCGAAAACATAAGCAGATACCGCAGCCAGCTGGACAAGATAGGATTCTCGTTCGACTGGAACCGCGAGGTGCGCACCTGCGAGCCTAAATATTACAAATGGACACAGTGGGCATTCCAGAAGATGTTCAACTCGTTCTACTGCAACACTTGCCAGAAGGCACAGCCTATAGAGAAGCTCATAGAGCACTTCAGCCAGAAGGGCACCGAGGGACTCGACGTGGCACAGAGCGAGGAGATGAGCTTCACGGCAGCCGAATGGAACGCCATGAGCGAGAAGGAGCAGCAGCAAGTGCTGATGAACTACCGCATAGCCTATCTGGGCGAGACGATGGTTAACTGGTGTGCCGGACTGGGCACCGTGCTTGCCAACGACGAGGTGGTAGACGGCGTGAGCGTGCGCGGCGGTTATCCCGTGGTGCAGAAGAAGATGATGCAGTGGTGTCTGCGCGTAAGCGCCTATGCACAGCGCCTGCTCGACGGACTCGACACTGTAGACTGGACTGAGTCGCTGAAGGAGACTCAGCGCAACTGGATCGGCCGTTCTGAAGGAACAGAGATGCAGTTTAAGGTGGCAGGACAAGACTGGGACTTCACCATCTTCACCACACGTGCCGACACAATATTCGGCGTAACGTTCATGGTGCTGGCACCTGAAAGCGAACTCGTTGAGAAACTTACCACACCTGAGCAGAAAGCCGAGGTGGACGCATATATAGAGCGCACAAAGAAGCGCACCGAGCGCGAGCGCATCAGCGACCGCTCTGTTACGGGCGTGTTCTCAGGCTCTTACGCCATCAATCCGTTCACGGGCGAGAACATTCCTATCTGGATTTCTGACTATGTGCTGGCAGGATACGGCACAGGAGCCATCATGGCTGTGCCTGCGCACGACTCGCGCGACTATGCCTTTGCCAAGCACTTCGGACTGGAGATACGTCCGCTCATAGAGGGATGCGACGTAAGCGAGGAGAGCTTCGACGCCAAAGAGGGCACCGTGTGCAACTCGCCTAAGAGCGGAGTGGAGACTCTCGACGGATTCTCGCTCAACGGCCTGAGCGTAAAGGAGGCTATAAAGAAGACCAAGGAGTTTGTAACTTCTCACAACATGGGCCGCGTGAAGGTTAACTACCGTCTGCGCGACGCCATCTTCTCACGCCAGCGCTACTGGGGCGAGCCGTTCCCGGTTTACTATAAGGACGGCATGCCTTACATGATTTCAGAAGACAAGCTGCCGCTCGAGCTGCCCGAGATTGACCAGTATAAGCCTACAGAGACAGGAGAGCCACCGCTCGGACACGCAAAGAAATGGGCTTGGGACACAGAGAAGAACGAGGTTGTGGACAAGAGCCTGATTGACAACAAGACAATATTCCCGCTCGAGCTCAACACCATGCCGGGCTTTGCAGGCTCATCAGCCTACTATCTGCGCTACATGGATCCGCACAACGACAACGCCCTCGTGGGCGAGGAGGCCGACCACTACTGGCAGAACGTTGACCTGTATGTGGGCGGAACAGAGCACGCCACGGGCCACCTTATATACTCACGCTTCTGGAACAAGTTCCTGTTCGACCTCGGTGTGTCGTGCCAGGAGGAGCCTTACAAGAAGCTCGTCAACCAGGGTATGATTCAGGGACGCTCTAACTTCGTTTACCGCGTAAACAGCGACGACCACTCTAAGAAGCCGCTCTTCGTTAGTCTCGGACTAAAAGACCAGTATGACGTAACGCCTATACACGTTGACGTAAACATCGTTCACGGCGACGTGCTCGACACAGAGGCATTCAAGGCATGGCGCCCCGAATACAACGACGCCGAATTCATACTCGAAGACGGCAAGTATGTGTGCGGATGGGCTATAGAGAAGATGTCAAAGTCGATGTTCAACGTTGTCAACCCCGACATGATTGTAGACAAATACGGAGCCGACACGCTGCGTCTCTACGAGATGTTCCTCGGTCCGGTAGAGCAGAGCAAGCCTTGGGACACCAACGGAATAGACGGCTGCCACCGCTTCCTGAAGAAGTTCTGGGCACTGTTCTACGATCAGCGCACGGGCGAATTCCTGCCCGACCAGAGCGAGCCTACGCCGGAGCAGTATAAGTCTGTCCACAAGCTCATCAAGAAGGTTACGCAAGACATCGAGCAGTTCAGCTACAACACCAGCATATCTGCCTTCATGATTTGCGTCAACGAGCTGCATCAGCTCAAATGCCACAACCAGGCATTGCTGACCGACGTGGTAGGCCTGATAGCTCCGTTTGCTCCGCACATAGCCGAAGAGCTGTGGCACGCACTGGGCAACAGCGGCAGCATATTTGACGCATGCTGGCCCGAATACAACGAGAAATACCTCGTTGAGAGCACCGTTCAGATGGGTATAGCCTTCAACGGCAAGCGCCGCTTCGAGATGCAGTTTGCAGCCGACGCCGACAACGCAGCCATAGAGCAGGCTGTGATGGCCGACCAGAGAACGGCAAAATACATCGACGGCAAGCAGATAGTAAAGGTTATCATCGTGCCGAAGAGAATGGTCAACGTGGTTGTTAAATAACAGCCGCGCCCATATCACTAAGGCAAACAGCAAAATAACAGGACACACACAGGCGGCAAAGGCCGGGCAACACAGCAGAGCCCGGCCACTGAGCCGGCCTGACTCACTCACAGGAGCCGACGCGCTCATGATAAAACCGTTATGTCAACAGAATTAAAAAGAAACACACTTTCACCTTAAAAAAATCACAAGCCATGCAGAAGCAAATATTAATTCGTGAAGCCAAAGACTACTTCAACATCACCCTCGGGCTGATGCTCTACACGTTCGCCTTCACGGTGTTCCTCCTGCCTTACGAGATAGTAACGGGAGGTATAGCGGGAATCGGCGCCGTGGTGTTCTACGCCACGAAGTTCCCCGTTCAGTACACATTCTTCATAATCAACGCCGTGCTCATCGTGGCCGCGCTGAAGATACTGGGCTGGCGCTTCCTGATGAAGACCATCTACGCCACGTTCATGCTGACGTTCCTGCTCGACGTGGCCCAGAGAGTTGTCATCCAGCCCGACGGCACGTTCTACAAGCTGCTGGGCGACGGCAACGACTTCATGTCGCTCGTCATCGGATGTATGATGACCGGCACGGCCCTGGCCATAGTGTTCCTCAACAACGGCTCTACGGGCGGCACCGACATCATAGCGGCCTCGGTCAACAAGTACCGCAACATATCGCTCGGCCGCGTAATCCTGCTAATCGACGTGTGCATCATAGGCAGCTGTCTGTTCATCGACACGTTCGGTCCCGTGCAGTTACGCTGCCAGAAGGTGGTGTTCGGCTTCTGCACCATGTTCATCGAGTGCACCATGCTCGACTACGTGATGAACTGGCAGCGCCAGTCGGTGCAGTTCATGATATTCTCAAAGAAATATCAGGAGATAGCCAACGCCATAGCCACCACCACCGACCACACGATAACCATACTCGACGGTCACGGATGGTATACGGGCAAGGAGACCAAGGTGCTCTGTCTGCTGGCAAAGAAGAACGAGAGCGTGACGATATTCCGACTGATAAAGGTTATCGACCCCAACGCCTTTGTGAGCCAGAGCTCCGTGATAGGCGTATACGGCGAGGGCTTCGACCAGATAAAGGTGAAAGTGCCCAAGAAGATGAAAGACAATACGCTAAACGGCAAGTGACGGCAAAAGGCCGCTGCCACGGGCGCACAGAGAAACAATAAAGAAAAGATGAAAATAGTTTTCGCAACAAACAACAAGAACAAGCTGGCCGAGATAAGAGACATGCTCGGCGACAAGATAGAAGTGATGTCGCTGGCCGACATCAACTGCCACGAGGACATACCCGAGACGGCAGACACGCTGGAGGGAAACGCCCTGCAGAAAGCCCGCTACGTGTTTGACAAATACGGCATGAGCTGCTTTGCCGACGACACCGGACTCGAGGTGGACGCGCTGGGCGGAGAACCGGGAGTCTACTCGGCACGATATGCCGGCGGCGAAGGTCACGACAGCGAGGCCAACATGGCAAAGCTGATGCAGAAGCTCGGCGACAACGACAACCGCAAGGCGCGCTTCCGCACGGTGATAGCCCTGATAACGGGCAGCGGCGACGACGGCGTGAAGCTGTTTGAAGGCGTGGCAGAAGGCGACATAATACGCGAGAAGAGGGGAGGAGAGGGCTTCGGCTACGACCCAATATTCCGCCCCGAAGGCTACGACAAGACATTTGCCGAACTGGGCCACGAGATAAAGAACAAGATATCTCACCGCGCCAGGGCCGTGCAGAAACTTGTAGAATATCTTAAACAGGCAAGCGGCAACAGATAGCCGCCTGCCTTTATATTATCATCACCGCCGCCGGAAAGCGCTGCGCAAAGCGCTCTGGCGGCGCAACGGCAATGCCGCTGAACGAAGAATTTTGGCATTTTATAAAACAAATCTTACCTGCCGGCGTTATATCATTGAGCAACAAGCCACAAGCTGTAAACAAAACAATTATGCGAAAAATAAACACCCATATCCTCAGACATATCATGTCATGCTGTCTGCCGTGCCTTTTTCTGCTATTATCAGTGCCGGCCAATGCAATAAGCGGCGGCAGCACAGACGGCTGGACCCTCTATCCAAGCTACGGCAACATAACAGAAATAGAGCCCACGGGCAAGGAGGTGTACGTGCTGGCATCCAACAGTCTGTTTTCGTATAACCCCGCAGACGGACTTGTTGCCACCTACGACAAGACAAATATGCTGTCGGACATCGAGATATCGCACATAGCATGGTCAAAATCGGCCAGTAGACTTATCGTTACCTACACAAACTCTAACATCGACCTGCTTTCAAGAAACGGCAGCGTGATCAACGTGCCCGACCTCTACATGAAGGAAGCTACCTACGACAAGACAATAAACAACATTTATATATATAACCAATATGCCTATCTGTCGACAGCCTTCGGCATAGTGAAGATGAACGTAAGCAACGGAAGCATTGCCGACTCGTATCAGCTCGGATTTCAGGTTGACTACTGCTACATCGAGGGCAACTACATCTATGCTGCATCGAGCACCCAGGGCATCTACCGCGGCAACATGCAGGACAACCTGCTCGACAAAGGCAACTGGAGCCGCACGGGCGACTATGTGGCGCAGAACATAGACCGCACAAAGGTGTACGACCAGACCGACGGCACATGGTGGACCAAGACCGAAGACGGAAAGCTAACAGGATATAAGATAAACAGCGACAACGTGCCCGTGTATGTAACCGAAGGCGTTGCACCCGACGGACCCGCATCCAACAACTTCTACCGCATATACATCAACAACGGAAGCCTCTATGGCGTGGGCGGCCTGTGGTCGCAGGAGACCGACGGCAACCGCCCGGGCGAAGTTCACGTGTGGAACGGCGACAGCTGGTCGGAGTTTGAAAAGGTTACAACAGACAAGATAGGCCACAGCTACGTTGACGTGCTGTGCCTCGACTTCGACCCAACAATAAGCGGACACGTCATGGTGGGCGCCAAGAGCGGCATGTATGAGTTTCAGGACGGCAAGTTCGTGAAGCACTACACAACGGACAACAGCGCGCTCGAGTCGCCGTTCAATCCGCCGTCGAAAGACTATACCATCGTTACATCTGTAAAATACGACGCAGCCGGAAACCTCTGGGCGCTCAACTCGCTGATAAGCAACAGCATAAAGTGCCTCTCGAAAAGCGACGGAAAATGGACTACATACAAGCATTCTGAACTGTCGGGCACCAACAGCTACGACCTTGAGAAAGCCTTTATCAGCAAGACCAACGGCAAGATGTGGTTTGTAAACAACAACTACAACAACACCATACTTTACTCATACGACTATGCCAACGACGTGCTGACAAAATACGGACCGAGCATAATAAACCAAGACGGAACAAGCCTCGGCGCAAACTATATATTCAGTCCGGTTGAAGACAGGGAAGGAAACGTATGGGTAGGCACCAACGCCGGACCTGTTTATCTCTCGGCAAGCGCCATACAGAACGGCTCAACTTACTTCACGCAGCACAAAGTGCCGCGCAACGACGGCACCAACTATGCCGACTATCTGCTATCGGGCATCGACGTGCGCGCCATAGCCATCGACGGCGGCAACCGCAAATGGATAGGCACCAACTCTAACGGAGTGTTCCTCATCAGCGACGATAACAACACGCAGATAAGCCACTTCACCACAGACAACTCGCCTCTTCCGTCAAACCTTGTGCAGGACATAGCCATCGACGGTGCGTCGGGCCGTGTATATTTCGCCACAGACAAGGGCTTATGTTCTTATCAGAGCGACGCAACAGAGCCGACAGACGAGATGACCAAGGACAACGTATACGCATATCCCAATCCCGTAAGACCCGACTACACGGGCCTGATAACCATCACAGGCCTTAGCTATGACGCCGACGTGAAGATAGTAACGTCGAGCGGAGCACTCGTAAACCAGGGCCGAAGCACGGGCGGATCATACACATGGGACGGCTGCGACCTCAACGGCAAGCGTGTGGCATCGGGCGTGTATATGGTTGAGACGGCAACATCGTCGGGCGACAAGGGCACCGTGTGCAAGATTGCCATAGTAAACTGACATCACAACAGACATAAAAATCTCAGCAGGAACACGTGACACGAAATACAGACATCCTATCTCACGAAAACACATTATGGACGCAGGGCATATCGGCAATAATGGTTATGCTGATGCACTTCATAATGCAGATTGAAGGTTACCCCCGCATCGTCAACATATTAGGCAGCATAGGCGTGGCTGCGTTTCTGTTCATATCAGGCTTCGGATTAAACGAAAGCTACAAGAAAAGCGGTCTTGCCGGCTACTGGCACAAACGCATCGTGCGCGTAATAATACCGTGCTGGCTCGTCTTTCTGTTCAAGCTGCCGTTTGAAGAGCAGTTCAGCCTGTCAAGGCTTGTCCACAACCTGCTCTTCACCGACTCGGAACTGTGGTTTGTCGACTATATCGTAAGATGGTATATCATCTACTGGCTGGCGCGCAGACTATCACCGCGCCACACCACCAAGATACTTGCAGGCTTCTCAGTGGCTTTCATCTTCGCCCAGCAGCTCATGTGCGAGCAGGCCTTTTCGTTCTTCTGCGGATACATCGTGTCGCAGCATTATGACAAGGTAAGACAGACAAGCCGCGGCAGGATAATAAAATTCACGGCGGCAGCCTTTGCCTACGGCACGGCGTTCATGCTCATCAAGGAAATTCCGTTCGTAAGGGGATACATCGGCACCGTGCCCTTCAACATCATACTGCTCAACATCAAGCTGCCGCTGGCAGTAGCCATAATCACAGCTCCATACATATTACCGCAGCTGAAGAGGCTCAGACCTATATCATGGTTCGGCAAGATAAGCTATGAAATATACATAGTTCACTTCTTCGTCCTGCCGTTTGTAACCGACTTTTTATCAATAATTAAATACATGGCGGCGTCTACCGTCATTGCCGCCGTGTTCAACAGGATAAACAACGAGCTGAAGAACAACTTCACCACGGTGTTCACCTCAATACTCTACATCGCCGTATGCTACATCATGGCATGTAAATACAGCATGAGGGCCACCGAACATTTCGGATACGTCAGCATGAGCTATGCCGTCATCCTTGCGCTCGTCACGCTGCTGTTTAATCGCCGAAAGACAATTATAAGCAGACATTCTGAGGCAATATTCTGGTCAATGGCTGTGATAATGGCAGTTGCAATGGCAGCCGTGCAGTATCATTTCGACCCCATGCAGAACCAAGTTGACCGCTGGTCGGCCATAGCCAATCCGCTCACCGCCATGTTCAGCGGCCAGTTTCCTTATTCGGCACAGACCCATTTAGGCGGCTATGCCTCGCCGTTCCCGGTGTGGATGGTGTTCCACATACCTTTCTGGGCACTCGGCAACGTAGGCCTTTCAGAGATTTTCACCGCCCTGCTGTTCGTCATCAGCGTCAAGGCCGCCTACGGCTCTCAGGCAGGCATAAAGGCCACCGTGCTGCTTGCGCTCAGCCTTAACCTGTGGTATGAAACGGCTGTAAGGAGCGACCTTATATCCAATTTTCTTCTTCTTGCATCATTTATAAACCTTCTTATATGCAAGAAGATAACCTTCAGTAAATATCCTTTGATGCTCGCTGCTATAGCCGGCCTGTGGCTGTCAACGAGAATAAGCACGGCCTTTCCTCTCTTCATCATGTTCTTTCCCTTCTGGCTCAAGCTTTCTGCGGGCCGCAAGGTGTCCACGCTGCTCATTGCCGCAGCCGTGCTGTGCCTTACGTTCCTGCCGTTTGCATTGTGGGACTGGCACGAACTGTTCTATGCCGAGAACAATCCGTTCTCGCTTCAGTCGAGACAGGGACGCCCGGCCGACTCGCTTCTGCTGCTCGCGGTTGCAGTGATAATGGCTTTAAAATGGAAGGGAAACAACAAGATGCTTATGCTATTCTCGGCTATAATGCTTATCCTCGTGCCAGTGCTGGCATACGGACACAATATGTATGTGTACGGCAACTGGACCGACATATTCAATTCGGCATACGACATAACCTATCTCGACGCCTCGCTGCCGTTCTGCATCACGCTCATGGCAGCCTTCGGAGCATGTCAGATGCAGGCAAAGAAACCCAGCTTGTAGAGCTTGAATACTGCCAACGACGGCTTATTTCCACGCAGATTGCGCAGTTCGGCGCCGCTGAACAGCCTGTGAAACAGCCTGACAAGCCACAGCATGTGCATCGACCTCAGCCTGCCCACCATGCCGAGCAGCGGCGAATAGTCTTTTAGTTCGCCGGCAAACTGATGCAGAGTGAGCATGGCCTCCTCTATCTTCTTCAGATAAGCCGCGTTGCCCTCGAAGCACGTATAAGCCACAGGATTGTCTATATGCCTTACCACGATGCCGTTGTTGCGGAACGCACGGCCAAGCATCACGTCCTCATATCCGTAGCCCTTTATCCTTTCGTCGTAAGGCACACGCTCAAGAACGGAGCGGTGATAAAAGAAGTTTGTCGTGCGGAACGAATTGTATGGCAGCCTGTTTCTCACCTCAACCGAATGGTTTTTCTCCTCAAATTTCTCATATCTGAAGCGCAGGTTCTCCTTATATAGTCTTGCCGAATCAGCCCCTCCGTCAACACACACACCGCCGCATACAGCCTCGCCGCGCTGAGCTCCGCTGCTGAGATAGCGCAGCAGAAAGTCGTCGTAGACCAGACTGAGGCGCGCGTCGACCATCAGATGCCACTCATATTTGCCCTTAGACGTCATATTGTTGCGCATGGCTGCACGGCAGTCGTGATGGCGGTCAATAACGTAGCGGCAGTGAGAAAGGCCGTCTATCGCCCTGTTTTCGGCTATCACGGCCTCGTTGGTGCTTCCGTCGTCTATTGCGAGAATCTCATATTCAAGGCCGTCTATGGCTTCGGCCTGTGAATGGAGCACGCTGACAAGCGCCACGGCACTGTCGTTATAGACGGGTATAAGTATTGACAATTCGTTTATCATTTTGTTTTGCACAGATATGAATATTTAAGGTGCTGCCGCCGGCGTACCTCTTTTGCAGGCCGGCGTATGTCATGCAAATATAATGAAAGGCGAGTGAAAAGTCAAAAGAAAAACGATGTATTTTGTTTTTGACTATTCCGAGCCGAATCCTATATTATGCAAATATAGTGAAAGGCGAGAGCATTGCAAAAATCAAAAACTTATTTTTGATTTTGTACTGCCGAGCCGAATCCTATATTATGCAAATATAATGAAAGCCGGCGGCAAAACAAAATAAAAGGCGCAGTTTTTAGACCGCGCCGCCAAGCGCGTACAATATACGCACCTTAAAAAACACAATAAACAGCATAATTTGCAAATAATGCTATTTATTTTTTTAAATTTGCAAGTATGAAACTCAGTATCATCGTTCCCGTTTACAACGCCGAAAAGACGCTCGGCAGATGCTTGGACAGCATACTGTCGCAGACGTATGAAGACTTCGAGGTGCTGCTCGTTGACGACGGCTCTACCGACGGCAGCGGTCTGACGGCCGACAAGATAGCGCAGGGCGACAGCCGCCTCACCGTCATACATAAGGCCAACGGAGGCCCCTCGGCGGCACGCAACTGTGCGCTCGACCGCATCAGAGGAGAGTATGTAACCTTTGCCGACAGCGACGACGAGCTCACACCGGGCACGCTCGGCAGGATAATGGCCATAATGGAGCAGCATCCTGAATACGACATACTTGAATATCCGGCTACGGAACGGCCCGGACGCAAGGACATGCACGTGATGAACCCGGACAGCAGGGTGTATGCCGACGCCATCGGATGGCTCTCCGACCACGGCTTCGGCCACTGCTGGATGTGGAACAAGGTGTTCCGCAGGCAGATGTTCGACGGCGTAAGGTTTCCTGAAGACAGAAGGATGTTTGAAGACGGCATCGTCCTCGGCAAGATCATTAGCCGCCATCCTGTGATGGCAACCACCGGCGAAGGCATGTATCTCTACCACTGGAACGGCGACGGACTGACAGCCAAGGCTGCCTGCGGCGGACTCGTAACCATGCTCGAGGCACAGCTCGAAGTGGTGAAAATGCTCGGCATTGACACGAGAGAGAAGAAATGGCACAGACTCTACATGGACATGTTCACGGCGCAGCTGTATGCCTACCGCGCCACTGGCAGACTGATGCTGCACAGCCAGAAGGTTGCAGCCGATATGCACGGAGGCATGAGCGGCATGATAAAATCGCTAATGCTCAACACGTTAGGACTGAAGACAGCGTGCAGGATATTCAAAACACTAAGACCATGAAGATTGTTTATCTGATAGAAGACTTCGCCATAAAGGGCGGGGCAGAGCGCATGATATCCGAAAAGGCCAACACCTTTACGGCCGTGAAGGGGCACGACGTAACCATTGTGTCGATATTCAGCGACAGCCGTCCGCCGGCATATCCGCTCAACGGCGTGTCGTTCGTAAGTCTGGGCGTGCCCTTTGCCGCCACTGACTGCAGCCTGCTTGCCAAGACCATGTCGCGCCTTAGGGTGCTTACGTCGGCTGCCGTGCGCTTCAACAGACTGATGTCTGAGCTTCGCCCCGACGTAATATTCTTCACGCTGCCCATGGGAGCGCTGCTCCTGCCGCTCTACCGCGGCAACGCAAAGAGAGTGTATGAGTCGCACTCGGCACGGCAGTTTACGCCTTACCACAGCTTGTTCGCGCCCATGGAGCTTATGGCCGACACCGTGGTGTGCATAACAGAACAGGACGCACGGCAGTATGCACGGGCACGCAATAAGAGAGTTATACCCAACTTTATCAACACTCCCGGCCACACCGCCGAAGACTACGGCGCAAAAAGGGCGCTGGCGGCAGGCAGACTTGAGCATCCAAAAGGCTTCGACATCCTTATCAGATGCTGGAAGGAGATAGACAATGCGCATCCTGACTGGCGGCTCGACATCTACGGCGAAGGCTCGCTGCGCGAAAGTCTGCAGCAACAGATAGACCAACTGGGGCTGAGCGGAAAGATAAGACTGTGCGGACGCACCGAAGACATGATGCAGACATACCCCAGATACAGCCTAATGCTGGCCACGTCGAGGTTTGAGGGCTTCTCGCTCGTGCTTGCCGAGGCACAGGCATGCGGACTGCCTGCCGTGACGTTCGACTTTAAATATGGTGCACGCGAGATTGTTGCCGACGGCATAACGGGCACAATAGTGCCGCAGGACGACATGCAGGGCTTTGCCAGGGCAGCAATAGACATAATGGCGTCTGAAGACAAGCGCCGCAACTATGGCGAAGAGGCTGCAAGGCGGACGATGCGCTTCTCGCGCGACAGGGTGATGGAGGAGTGGTACAGGCTGCTTGACGACCTGAGCCGATGAGCATCCCGCGCAGTATATCTTCTGATGAAACAAGCAGGGCAACAGCTTACAAGACGAGATATGACTACATATAATGTCATACCGCCTTACCGCAACTATAGCCTCAGGCATACTTTAATGGCTGTGCTTATGCTGCATGACATTTACACATACGGATAAATAATACATAAAGAAAATAGCACCTCAGGCGGTGCTATTTTTTGTTTACCCAAAATCGGCTATCAGTATTTATATAAAGCCATTTGCCGTCTGATGACAGATTTGGGCTTAAATACATGTTTCTTATTTCAACACAAACTAATCACGGCGCACAGAATATTTCTTATACACTTCAACATATTCTGCCGCCACCTTGCGGTAGTCGTGATACTTTCTTACAAACTCCACGCTCTGCTTTGACAGCAGTGCCACGTTGCCGGGCGTCAGGAGCGCCTGCTCGAGCGTAGCCACATTGTCGTCGAAGCTCTTCTCGGGACTTACGTTTATTATAGGCCTCAGTTTCTTCTCGCCTATAAACTCATAAAACTCTTCCTCGCCACCGCCTATAACCACCGTTCCGCGCGCCATTGCCGCCAGCGAGTTCATCGACGGCGTGTAGCTGTAGAACTGGTCCACCTGCACGTCGGCCTCGTCAAGCATCACGCAATAACGGTCGTAGGGCACGTCCTCGACATACATCACGCTGAGCCGTCCGGGATGCCTGCGATCAATCTCTTCTATCATCTCGGCTATCTTGCGCGCACCTTTCAGATACTCGCGCCTGCTCTGCACGCCCACCAGCACCTTTATTTTGCCGTCTGTGCCCTTCACGCGTGCGTCATGGGGCACATGCATGGGCAGAGGCACATAATGCAGCCTTGAGCGAAAAGAATCGACGTCGTAGGCAAGATAATACTCATACAGGCACGCCACGAAGGCGTCTGAGCTGCCGGCTGCCTTGTTGAAGCACGACACACACTCGGGCAGGCGCTGCTCTGCCAGTCGGGCCTTGTTCTGCTCCTGGTTGCGCACGCAGCCGTTCCAGTACATGTCCGAATATTCGGGCACGCCCTTCAGCTGGCGCTCGAGCACCTGCGGATCGTCGCCGTAGCATCCTTTTATAAGACAGCGGTTGTGGCGCTTCAGGAAACTGATGAGCATCTTGTTCCAGCTCATCTTCAGCGGCACAAACTGATAGTTGTGTATCTGCACCACATCGTTGCCGCACAGCCGCCTTATGTTGCGCAGGAGCGTGAGCAGCACCTTCAGTCCGCCAAGCTTTCCCCACCGCGGGTCGCGCCTGAGGTCGATGTCGCGCGGACAGTCGCGCGGAGCGTTGCCGTCAGACATCAGCACCACGTCGTGTCCAAGCTCAGCCAGACCGTCTCTCAGCGTAGCATGGGCATAGCTCGCCTCACCAATTAATAATATACGCACGGATTTTTTGGAATTAAAAATTAAAAAGTAAAAATTAAAAATTAAAAAATTAAGGAGCAAAAATTAAAAGGCGGGAAAGAACGGAATGTCAGGAAACTAACGGCTTTGCGGCTTGCATGAAATAGCCGGCTAAAGTTTTCCGTCTTTTATTATCCCTTCATTCTTCCCAGCCTTTTAATTTTTACTTTTTAATTTTTAATTATGAACAATCTCTAGCTCATCTCCAGCATGCGGTTTATCGGCTTCACTGCCTCGGCTGCTATGTCGGCAGGAACGTCTACGCTGGGCCATTCATATTTAAGGGCGTTGTAAACTTTGAGCAGAGTGTTCATCTTCATGTATTCACACTCGTTGCAAGAGCAGCCTACGGAGCCTTCGCTCACTTCGGGCGGCACGGGCAGGAACACCGTGTCGGGGCACTGGCGCTGCATCTCGAACAGTATGCCCGGCTCTGTTGCCACGATATACTCCTTGTCGGGATGTGCCACGGCATAGTCGAGCAGCACTGCCGTTGAGCCTACCACGTCGGCAAGCTTCACTACGGGACCCTTGCACTCGGGGTGAACCAGCACGATGGCGTCGGGGTGTTCCTTCTTCATCTCAACGATGGCCTGAGGCGAGAAGCGCTCATGCACATGGCATCCGCCGTTCCAGAGCAGCATCTCGCGGCCCGTAACGGCGTTGATGTAGCTGCCCAGGTTGTGGTCGGGTCCGAAGATAATCTTCTCGTCCTTCGGCAGCTGGTCTACTATCTTCTTTGCGTTGCCGCTCGTAACCACCACGTCGGTCAGCGCCTTCACGGCAGCCGTAGTGTTGACATAGCTCACCACGGTGTAGCCCGGGTGCTCCTGCTTAAACTTCTTGAGGTCTTCGGCGCGGCATGAGTCGGCCAGCGAGCATCCGGCGTTGAGGTCAGGACAGATCACCAGCTTTTCGGGGCAAAGTATCTTGCACGTCTCTGCCATGAAGTGAACGCCGCACATCACGATAATCTTGGCGTCGGTCTTGGCAGCCTTGCGCGCCAGGGCCAGCGAGTCGCCAATGAAGTCGGCCACCTTCTGCACCGATCCGTCGGTGTAGTAGTGGGCCAGTATTATGGCGTCTTTCTCCTTGCACATTCTTCTTATCTCGGCGGCCAGGTCGGTGCCGTTGTCAGCAGGCTCGTCTATGTAGCCCTTCTCTGTCCATTCTTCTTTAACCATAGTGTTTGTTTCTTTTGCCGTGTGTGCTTGTCCTGCTTTCAGGTTACCCTCAGGTTTCCACACCCACATAATTATTCTTATCCTTTGTTTTCCTTTTTTAAAAAAGAGAATGAGTTGTATGATATGCCGTTGATTTGTTCAAAACTTTAGGGCTGAAAGTTTGCTTATTTGGTTATCAACCCGTGGTTATGTGTTTTCAACATGTGCCATTAATATCTTCTGTCTGACTGTCAGGCGTTAAGGCATCTTATCCACAATTCTCCTGTCAGACTGCAAATTTAATAAGTTTATATCTTTTTTCGCCATTTATCTGTTGAAAACTTGCTTATTTTGTCTGTATAAAGGTGTTGATATACACGTGTATAATGTCGTGCCCGTGTGGCGTGTTGATATCCACATATTTTTCCAACGGTTTTCCACATGGTTATCAACAGGGTTTTCAACAGTGTTCCGTTGTTCTTTGTCCGCTGTGGCGTTTGTGCTTGTTTTCATGGTGTTTTCTGCGTTGTTTTAGGTCTGTGGCGTGGCTTTATCCCGTTTTTCGTGTTGCTGTATGCGTTTTTCGTGTTGTGATATGCCGTCTTTTGCCTTGCAACAGGTGGCTTTTTGCATTGCGATATGTGGCTTTTCGTGTGCTGAAAGATGTGCTTTCGGCTTGTTGATAAATGGTGTTTATTTTGTTGATAAGTTTTGTAACGGCCTTAGGCTCACGCTTTTATGATATGTTGAAATCTTGTTGAAAAGTGCCGTTATGCTTATTCTTTCCGGTGTGTTTTTCTGATGTGCCTATCTTCTGCGCAGTTTTTTCAGCCGTTCTGTCAGGCTGTTCCAAAGCGATGTCTTTTTGTGCAGTATAAACAGCGAGGCGGCTGTGCTCGCCAGGGTAAGCATTATGCCGAGGCAGGCGCTCAGCAGAGTGTTGCCGATAAGTGTTGAAAGATATGCCGCTATGCCTATCGGCAGATGTATGGCGGCATAGGTGCATACGCCTTTCGAGGGGCGGTAGGCGTAGCGTGTGTGGGCATAGGTGTATATCAGCGTCAGCTCGAAGAGATACGACACAAGCAGTCCGGCGCCCGTGCCCGTCAGTCCCATCAGGCGGTATCCGCCCATCACGGCTGCCACCTGCATGGCTGCCGACAGCGTTTCGAGTACGAAGAAGGCCTTAGAGTGGCTCTTGGCGAGCGTCATGTAGGCTATGGGCAGCGTTATGGCCCTGAGGTACATCGACATGACGGCTATCTGAGCCATGGGCACCACGGGCGTGAACTTGCGGCTGTAGAGCATCGGCACCACCAGCGGCAGAGCCACAATGAGCAGCGTGAGCATGGGTGCCACGATGAGCAGCGACACCTCTATCTGGCGGTTGGCCGTGAGCTTCATGGCCTGGTTGTCGTGGTTGACGGCCGACAGGCGCGGAAAGTAGTCGGTCTCCATCGCCGAGAATACCATGCCCGAGTAGGTTATCGTAAGCACGAATCCCGCGTTGTATAGTCCCACTATGTCGAGGTCGGCCTCGGCGTTGAGCAGCGCACGCAGCAGCATCTCGGCTCCGCTTGCCATTATGCCCGACATGATGAAGGCTATGCCCAGCCTTACCATCTCCATGCCTTCGCCCAGCAGGCCCTTAGTTCCGCTGAGCCGCAGGGGATAAGCCCTGTAAGAATATACCACCGTTATTATCATCGTGGCAAGCGCCATGAGTATTATCACGGGCACGATACCGGTCCATCTGAACATCCAGTATATGGGCACGGATATCAGCAGCGAGGCTATGACCGACCATATCTGCACCACGGCGAGCGCCCTTAGCCGTCGTGTGGCCTTCAGTATGGCCGTCTCGCCGCCCGTTATGGCCATCAGCGCCACGGCAGGCGAGAGCAGCATGAAGTGGAGCGTGTGGTCGCCCCACGAGAAGGCGAGGCTGTTGAGCAGCGGTCCGGCGGCTATGCACACGAGCATGCCGAGCAGTGCAGCCACGAGGCTCCATGCCCTGACAATCCTGATGAAGCGCTCCATGCCTTCTGTGTCGCCCTGATCGTAGAGTTCTGATATGTGCTTTATCGCACTGAAGGATATTCCGAGGTTGGTGGCCTGCGAGATAAAGTTGACCGAAGAGTTGAGAAGCGACGCCAGTCCCATGCCGGCAGGTCCGAGCAGCAGGGCCGTAATCTTGTTGCGTACAAGGCCGATAATGATGTTGAGTCCCTGCACGCCGCCGAATATTCCAGTATATTTCAGCACATGTCCGTAGCTGTCTTTACTTTCGTCTTTATCCATTTAAGATATAGAACGGCGGAATTGGGGAAATATTGTTTGGTTTAGTAGTTAAAGGAGTTAATGCCGAATGTATTGTTGGTTTAGGAGTTAAAGTAGTTAGAGGAGTTAAAGTAGTTAAAGCCAAATGCAATGTTGGTTTGGTAGTTAAAGAAGTTAAAGTCAAATGTATTGTTGGTTTTAGAAGTTAAAGTAGTTAGAGTAATTAAATCCGAATGCATTATTTGTTCTTTTCGCAAGCACTACGTTTGCTATTGTGCCGGCGGATCTGCGATCCGCCGGAATTTATTATAAGGATCTCCAGATCCGCTTAAAATACCGCTTTTTAAGTTAAAAGTGAAAAGCAGGCGCAAAAGCGCAATTAAAAATGAAAAATTAAAAATGAAAAACGCCTGACGGAAGCGAATGGTTAAGAGTGAAAAATCCAAATGCTTTGTGGTCAGATGTTTACAAATAAAAGAAAAACGTCCCGTTGAAATAATAACCAACGGGACGTTCTTTATTGTCTTAATACATATCTTTCTTACTTCTTAATTCTCACTTCTTAATTAAAATAAATGCTGCCCAGTATTGTGGCTTCGAGTAGGGACGAACGGTCTTCATTACTTTCTTCTTCGGCCACACCCATCGGCCTAAGCGCCTTATCTGTCCGTGCGACTTGTCGTCCTCGTCTGTCTCCACTTCTATCTTCACTTCATGGCAGCGCAGGTCGGTCTTGGCTTGGGCGAAGGCTTCCGACATGGGCATGCCGCCGAGCAGATGATGATAAAAACGGGTCATGAGCAGCTTGGTGGCCTTGTCGTCAACGTTCCACAGACTTGCCACTATCGCGCCGGCTCCTGCCTTCTTCAGTCCGCGCTGAAAGCCGAACACGCCCTCGGAAGTTATCGGTCCGAGACCCGTCTGACATGCCGACAGCACTACGAGGGCTGCCCTGTCGAGGCGCATCTCTGAGGCTTCGCGTGCCAGCAGTATGCCGTCGTCGTAGGCGCTGTATGCCGGCTGCACCATGCGGTTGGCACCAGCAAACACCAGTCCGCTGCGGCTCATCGTGTCGTCTTCGCGCAGACTGTCGCGGCAGAACGCCAGCGGCTCGGGCCTGTCGGTGTCGGCAAAGCAGAAGCCGTGGGTGGCAAGATGTATCATTGAGCACGACGGGGCGGCGAGCTTGAAGGCCGTTTCGGTGGCCTGCGTGCCTTTTATGCATTCAGCCTTTATGCCGTTGCCTTTTGCTATCATGCTCCTTATGGTGTCTGCCTCTGCCGCCGTGGCGGGCAGATAGGCGTAGGCTCCGTTGGCTGCGGGCGGCAGATGCAGGGCTGAGAGTATGCTGCTTGCGCTGCGGTCGGGCGCTGCTGTAGCTTCGTCCTGGGTCTTTGCGTCGCATTCGTCATAGCTCACTCCGCCCATTATCAGTGCTTTTCCCCTGATGTCTTTGTCGTCATTGGCAAGCTCGCGCGTAGAACTGAGGCGGCACACGTCGCTGCCGTTCATGGCGTCGGTCATGTTCTCTATGGCAAGCAGATGCAGCAGACCGTCGGGCGCGAAGTATATCCGTCCGCGCTTAGTCAGCAGCGGTTTCAGCTTCGACCATATCATAGAGCTAAGCTTAGTGTCGGTGTATATGGCGTTCTTGTCGGCAGCGCGCATCGAGTTCATCGCCTCGTTGAGCGTTCGGCCGTCGGTCAGCCTGAAGTTGCGCAGACTGTCTTCTGTCCACAGCGGCACGAATCCCACCTTGCCAGTGCCGTCAAGGGTCAGTGCGGCATAGCGTCGCGCCGATGTGCTGCCGTATCTTATAAACTCTATTGCCCTCTCGTTGCGCCCCAGCCGCCGCGCTATGTCGGCCGATGTCAGCCTCATGTTGGCGTTGAAGCTCCTGTATCCGTCCATCATGGCCATCAGCCTCTGCTCCTGCCTGTCGGCTTCGGCGTAGAGCGAGTCGCGCTGCCGTGCGTCAGAGCTGCCCTTGTCGGCCTCACGCCTCAGTGATGCTATGCTGTCATAAAGCCTCGATGCAGATGTGTCGCGCCGTGCCTCGGCCTCTATGTTGCGCTCAACCTGCAGCAGAAGACACTTGGAGAAGAGCGCCACGTCGTAGAGCAGCTGCGGGTCGGCGGCCTCGGTGGCGTAACATTCGGTTACAAGCGGTTCGTTGCTGAACCAGAAATCCTGCCGCTGCTTGTCGGTAAGGAAGGCAAACGAGCGGCACACATAGTTGCGCATAAGGCCGAAATACGTCTTAAACCACGCCGCCGCTTCTGTCTTCCGTCCGGCTTTCAGCAGAATTTCGGCGCGCTTTCTTACGCTTATCGCATAGTCGGGATGCTTCTCTCCGAGGTTTATTTTCTGCCATGTCAGGCACGAGTCAATGTGTGCCAGGGCTTTGTCTGCATGTCCGCATCCGCTCTCAGCCAGCGCCAGGTTAGCCATCACGATGTATCGTCCGGCTCCCTCTGCCAGCATGCCTGCAGCCTTGCCGAGCGATGCCGCCGCCGCTTCGTGCTGTCCGAGCGACATCTCTATAAATCCGCGGTTGGCCGTCAGCGTGGCCTTCTGCTCTGCGCTTATGCCGTCGGTCGGTGCCGTGGCGAGCAGCTGCAGGGCGTCGCCGCCGCGTCCGAGGTATGCATACGCCGATGCAAGGTTTATCAGCCGTGTGTCCTGACCTATCGTGGCGTCGAGCGGCTCGAGCAGGTCTACGGCGTCGGCGTATAGTCCGAGAGTGAGATACAGGTTGCTCATGTTCAGTTTTCCGCGCACGTCGAGCAGTCCTTCGCTGTCAATTGTGCGGTAGTTTTCGAGCGCCTCGCGATAGTTTCCCGTCTGTCTGTTGCACGTGGCCATGCCCGTCAGCGCCCTTAGCCGCCACGATCCGGGTATGCCTTTCTTGTCGTTCACCTCACGGTAGGCTTCAATAGCTTCGGCATAGCTCCCCGCGTTGCGCAGCGAGTCGGCCCTGAGCAGCGTTGCCACCGTCTGTCCTTCTGCCGTGGCGGCAGCGGCTGATAATATCAATAATGCAAGAAAACGAAACACGATGATAATCAGGAATTAAAAATTAAGAATTAAGAAAACATGTATAAATAATATTGAGGCAGCTGGATTTTTTGCCTTAACCCTAATATGTGGTGAGAATCCGGATGGAAGCACCGATACGCAAACAGACAAAACAGCATGAGCTCTGATAACCTTTCAGGGCTTAGTGAGCCTCATTTATGGTTTGTCATGCCGCTTCAGCCGTTTCGGCTTGTCTGATGCCTTTAGCTGCCTGGGGCTGTTCAGTTGGACACGATAATAAAGCTCAGGTCTTTGTCCGACTTGTTCTCCACGGTTATCACCAGCTCGCCGGCACGTTCTATCGTCCAGTTGAGCGTGCAGCAGTCCTTGCCTCCGTCGGCCTTGTCTGCCAGTTTGCGGCCGCTGCCCTTGTCGTCTACGTAGAGATTCACTTTGCCTCCGCACTCGGGCACCACCATCAGCTGCTGTTCGCCCTGCGCCATCATCGAGTAAGTTACGCTGCCGCCTGCCGCTACGGCGCGGTGGGTGCATCTTAGCGGAGCGCTCGTTGCCCTCATCTTGTAGGCGTCTTCAACCTCTATGAGCCCCATGTCGAGGTTTTTCAGCAGCAGTTCGTCAAGATATTCAACGTTATATTGCAGATGTCCGCGCATCGGCACGGCGCTCTTGGTGTCGACAGAGCTGAGCGTCAGTTCGCTGAACGGTATCTCGCTTATCATCTCCATGCCCGCCATCACGTTGTCGGCAGAGCGTGCCGTAACGGCGTCGCGTATCATCATGCACGCCTTTTCGGCCTTCATCATCAGTTCGGTTGTGTTTTGCGCATGTATGGCCGATGCACATACGGCAAGCACAAGCAATAATATTTTTCTCATGTCAGTAATATTTTAGTTGTCAGTCAATGTTCATTCATGTCCTTTCTGCTGTCTTTCCCCTTGCCTCTGTCGGAGGTATCGTCGGGTCGGCGCGGCCTTATTCGGCGTCAAGCAGGGTGAAGGCAGCCCAGAAGAACGGCTCGCGGTGCTGCTGTCTCATGTTGTTCACGGCAGTCCTGAAGGCCTCGCGCTTGGTCATTCCGCCGAGCCACAGCCTGTAGAAGTCCTGCATGAATATCGCCGTGGCGCGGTCGTTCACGTTCCATAGCGACATCATCAGCGTGTTGACGCCTGCCTCCTTAAATCCGCGCTGCAGTCCGTACACGCCCTCGGTGGTGTAGCTTCCGAGCGCCGTCTCGCATGCCGACAGCACAGCCATGTCGGTGTTGCCAAGGTCGAGCAGCGACAGCTCGTTGGCGGTCAGTATGCCGTCCTCGCGGTCGGGCTTGCGTTCGCCCGTCCATGTGGCGTTGGCACCTACGAAGGCAAGTCCTGTGCGCTGCATGGCGTGGTGCTTTGAGCCGGGATGGTTGCGCAGGAACGCATATTCGTCGGCATCCTTTGAGCCGTCTATGAAGAATCCGTGCGTGGCCAGATGTATTATGTCCGTGCTCTGTCCGTCGAGCTTGTAGAATGCCGTTTCGGTGGCGTTGCTGCCCGTTATGGTGTCGGCCTTGATGTCGGCTTTGGCCATGCATCGGGCTATGGCGTCGGTCTCGCGTCGCGTCTCGTCAAGATATACGAAGGCTTCCTGCATCGCTGCTCGTGTGTTGTTGCTGCCGTTGCCTGCTGCCTGCGCTGCCTGTCCGTCGCTGTAGTAGATGCCTCCGAACACGGTTGCCGTTCTTATGTCGTGCTTTCCGGCTCTGCTTACGAGCCTTGCTGTGGTAGACAGCTGTCGCAGGTCGTATCTGTCTATGAGGCAGCTGTCGGCCGATACGGGTATGGCGGCAAAGGCAATGCGGTTGAGTTCGCCTGTGGGCGAGAAGTATACGGTGGACGTGTTGCCGAGATATTGCTCAAGCGGCCGCCATATTATGTCGTAGAGCTTTGACCTTCCGAAGGTGTAGAGTCTGCGCACACGTGTTTCGGCAGGCATGAAGTCGGTCTGTCTAAGCAGCGCGGTCAGCTGTCTTGCCCCGTTGAGCATCACGGCAGCGGGACGTTCAAGTCCGGGCTTTATTATGAGGGCTGCCATGGCCGTGTCGGTGGCTACAAACTCTATGGCTGCCTCGCCGGGGCTGAGCGCCTTTCTAATCTCCTGCCACGACACAACTCTCATGGTGTCTGTGCGGTAGGCCTCGGTGCTGCGTGCCAGGCTCTTCTCTATGCGCTCTATCTGCTGCTGTATGCCGCTCAGCTGCTTGCTCGTCTCTGTGTCGCCTGTTCCTGCGTTGAGAGCGCGTGCCGCTTCGTTAAGGCGTGCAAGCGTGTCGAGCTGAGATATCAGCGCATTGTCGCCCGAGCGTATTATCGAGCGGCGTATGCGTTCCCACGAATGCAGCAGCAGACCTTTGTCAAACAGTGCTGCGTCGTAGGCCTGAGCTGCCAGCTCCCGGCTCTTGCGCGGCAGCATCCAGTTGATCATCAGGCCGCTTGTGCTGTGGTCGGCAAGAAACTGCGCGCGTTCGTAAGAGCCAAGATAGTCGAAGTTTGAGAGCACATATCTGCGTATCTGACCGGCGTATCCGGCTGCCGCTTCCACGGCTTCGTCGTCTCTGTTGAGCGCATAGCACAGCTCTGCCTGCCAGCGGCTTATCTGTATCTGGTCGAATATTGAGAAACGGTCAAGCTGCCTGTAGCATTCGGTGTTGTAGGGCAGCGCGCTTCTGAAGTCGCCGCGCATGACGTAAAGTCCTGCCATGTTCTGTGCCGCCGTCCACGGCCTGTGGCACAGCGAGTCGGCTTCGGCCATCAGTCTGTAGTAGTGAGTGATCTTTGATGTGTCTCTTACCATGCCGTAATAGTTGGCAAGAGCCTGTATGAGCATATAGTATTCGGGCAGTACACGGTAGTCGGCACCCTGCACAAAGCCGGGATATCCCTGCTCCATGTCGAGCAGCTGCGGTATCAGTTCGCCCAGCTGGCTGCTTATGTATTCGCGCGAGTTTCCGGCTCCGTCCTGCTGTTCCGCCGCAACGGGTGTGGTAGCATACAGTCTGGTGCCGTTGGTTACAATGTTTGTGAGCAGTCTTAACACATACGAATACTTTATGTCCTTGTTGTAGTTGCCTCTTTTATATACGAGGAATGTGGGCGATATTATGCCCGTGCACTGCGTGAAAATCTTGTTGAGGTTGCCCGGAGTCCTCAGCCGCGTTATGTCCACGCGGTTCCACATGCAGTCGAGATATGTCGTTGTGCCCTGCATGTTGTCCCTCTCAAGCTCCTCTATCATGCTCTCGTTCAGCTCCTCAGCCTTGTGGTCTTGTCCGAGAGCCATGTAAAGAGTGTACAGATTCTTTGAGAAGTTGAGATAAAATCCGGGCGAAATGTCGGTTATCTTCTTTGCCAGGAGGTATCCTCGCTGAAGGTAGAATTCGGCAGAGTCGGGCCTGTTCTCGCTGATGTGCCATGCGCTGAGATACAGATATCCGTTTACGGCGAGCGACGGCAGCTGTGCGGTGTCTGTCAGCAGCGGTTCGGCAGCCGACTCAAACAGTCGCCTTGTCTTCCTGTCGTTCTTGCCCTGCATCATCCTTATGCGTCCGAGCAGTGTGCGGGCGCTTGCCAGATATGCCTTGCGCATGGTCTTGCCGTCGTCCTTTATCAGCTTTGTCACCACGCCGGCGGCATCGTCGAGCCGGTATTCGTCAGCGAGATGCACGGCATAGCTCATGGTCGGCATAAACTTTTCGAGCCTTGCCTCGCCGTAGGTTTTCAGTGCTGCCTGCCAGCAGCTGTCCACCGTTGCCGAGTCGGCGGGCTGTCCGCTGCTGCCGTATAGCACTGCCAGGTCGTATCGTGCCTTGGCTTCATATCTGCGTCCTATGGTTCCGGGCAGCATCGTTGCCTCGTCCACCGTCTTGCGCTGCATGTCGAGCGCCTTGTCGTGTTCGGCGTTCTGTGCCAGTCGTGTGGCTATCTTTCCGCCTGTTGCCACGCGCGTCCAGCTGGGCTGCGTGCTCCTTTCGGCATAACATTTCATTATCTCTTCAGACAGGCTGAGATATATCTTCGGGTCTACCAGCGATGCCAGCGTCATGAATCCGTCGCACGCATCGATGTATCTGTCGTCGCATCTGCCCGTCCGGTTCATCAGTTTTATGTAGAGCTCAACCAGCTGCGAGCCGTCGCCCGCCTGTCCGTCGGCTATGTTGTCCATGAGTCTTATCAGCGCCACCTGCTGCAGCATGTCGGCATACGCCCTGCTGTCTTCGCCGTAATAGTTGCGGTAATATTTCAGGTAAGTGGCGTATTTTCTGCTTTCCGACACGTCTGTCCCATCGTTAAGGGCAGTAGTCCATTTGGCTATCTTGACTTCGCATAGCATCGGTGTGCCCAGCGGCCAGTAGGCAAGGGCGTAGACGAACATGCTGTCGAAGCACGGCGAGCCGGCAGCAAGCGTCATAAGCCGCATTGACATCACGTCGGGATGGCTGTATCCCAAAGCTCCCGATGCTATCCTGAAGGCTTCTTTCACGTAGTATCTGCCCAAGAGCCATTCGGCCGTTGCCACGCTGTCGGGCAGTTCTGCCGGTCTGCTGCCGCCGAATTCTGCCACGTCGGCTTCGTCAGACTCGCGCCCGAAGCCGCGGCCCTGCCTTATCATGGCAAGCATCGACATGGTCAGCGCGTCGTCTGCCGTGCTCTTGCGTCCTCTGAAGTATCTGAGAAAATCGTGCTCGAGCCTGCTCTCCTCGGCATAAAGCAGCGGAGAGTCGCCCTCGGTGTAGTTGGCTTTTATGAAGAGTCGTGTGGCGTTGTAGAGCATTGTTTCGGCCGTAAGCCTGTCCTTGCTTATTCCGCCGCGGCTCTTTTCTGCCAGCCTGCAGGCGTCGCATATCGAGCTGTATGCGCGGCCTGCGTCGGTCTGCACGGATATTACGGCTATGTGGTATCTTGCCCTTGCCTCCACGTCGGGCCTTTGCGGCACTGTCTTCTGTGCTGCCAGGGCTATGGCCTTGAGGGCTTCGGTCTTGCGCCTGTCGGCATGGTCAAGGCTGTCGGTCTGTCTGAATGATGCATATGCGGCAAGTGCGGGCACCAGTGCTGCGGCCTTGCGCAGCACTGCCGTGTATGCCGGCTCGCGCGACAGCGTGGCAGCGGCGTCGGCGGCAGCCCTTAGCAGGTCGGCGTCTGTGGCAAATGCCGTGTCTACGTTGGCAGCCGCCCATTTGCGGTGGGCCAATATGTCGGTTATGGCTTCGCTCCTTGCCTTGTCGTCATCCTGCTGCGCGGCGGCCCTGTGTGCGGCGTGGCTTGCTGCCGCAGCATAGGTCTTGCCGGCATGCGTCGGCATGGCAAGAAGCGACATAAGTATAAATAGACATAACAGTGGTTTCATAAGCCGTTTTATGTTATTGTTGTCCAGCCGTTGCCGGGTGCCTGTTGATGTCGTGCCTGCGCCTTGTCCATCCGTCCTCCCGGCTTTAGGCATGTGCCTGTTGCTATTTGTCGGGTGCCAGGTCGAGCTTGTCTATTATGTCGCCCGTTATCATGTCGGCAGGTGCGCTCAGCGTGGTTATCACCCATTGCTTTGATATCTCGTCCCATTTCTGCGACTCTATCACCTTCCATACGTTGTCGGTCCAGCCCTCCTTCGGCGTCAGTTTCTTGCGGCGCTTGCGGTCGTTTCTCCATTCGTCGCGGTATTCGTCGGTTACGTCGCAGCTCTCCTTCAGCGTTACAGACATCTTGTATTCGCCCGTTCCCCAGCTGTTGTGATACTGGTCGTTCTCGTCGCGGTATGCCATGAACGAGCGCGGCACGATGAAGCTCTCGCCCTTTATCACCAGTGGCGAGCCCTTGCTGCGTCCGCGCACGTAGCGGTATTTGCCGTCGGCCGCCACCTGTGACGAGTCGATGGGCACGGTCAGCTCGAAGCGTCCCAGCTCCTTGTCCTTCTGAAGCACGGTCAGCTCGTTTATCCACGACGATGTAAGCGTCATGGTCATGTCTATCTGATAGCTGCCGCGCTCGCTGAAATAGAAGGGCAGGGGCAGAGATGAGTTGGGCAGGTTAGACTCCTTCGGGCATAGTATGAGCGTGTCGAGCACCAGCTCAAACTTAGAGTGGTTCACTATGCGGTAGAGCTTGCTGTGGTCTACGTGGCATGATATGTAGAACACGGTGTCGCCTTTCTCGCCGCGGCGCAGGCATCCTATGCCGTTGAAGCGCATGCCGCGCGGGTCCATCGCCCCGTCTGTCGACGGCACCGAATAGAAGTCGTTGAGTTCGCTCACCGTGCCGAACTTGGTCTCAAAGGTGCTCTCGGCCTTAACCGTCTCCTCCCATTCGTTCTTCAGGCGCGACGGTCTTGTTATGAGCGATGCTATGGCGTTGACGCCCATGTCGATGAAGCTCGTCACGTATCCTCCGGCAATGCCCTTTCCGGCGTTTGCCATCGCCATGCCCAGGTCGGCCATGTAGCCTCCGCGGGCAGCGCGCTCGTTGCTCAGGTCCTGTATCTCGCTGCTCAGGGCGTCGCTCGTGTATATGAATGTCTCGTAGGTTACTTGTGCTTTTGTCTCAGTCGGTGCAAGCCATATGGCCATGAATGCCAGAATAAGATATGCTGCCGACGCTGCTGAATGTTTAATATTCATGTTGTGAATGATTTTAGATTGTGTGATAATATATTGTTAACGTTTTGGCAAAAATAATATTTTTTTACCATAAAAGCAAAGATATGCTTTATGATGTTGGCCGTAACACTTGTTATTTTCTGCCGAAAATAAGGGCTCAGGCAGGCGTTTTGACGAATAATTTACATTTTCTGACATACGCGTGCTTTGTCCTTCGGCCGCATGATGCTAACTTTGCATGCAAAAAAGATGGATATATTCAGCAACGATATAAGCTCGGCAAAGGGCACGTTCAGGGTGTTCCGCCTTGTCAACTCGCAGGGTTGCGAGGCTGCTCTGTCGTCGCTTGGCGCGGGCATCACGGCTATAAGGGTGCCCGACGCACGCGGACGGATAGACGACGTGGTGCTGGGATATGCCCGGCATGCCGACTATCTCTACGACAGCGCCTGCGCCGGAAAGACGCCCGGACGATATGCCAACCGCATTGCGCGCGGCAGGTTCAGCATAGGCAGAGACGAGTATCAGTTGGCTATCAACAATCCGCCCAACGCGCTGCACGGGGGCAACGACGGATTTCACAACGTGATATGGGGCGCCGAGCCTCATGACGGCGGCGTAAGGTTCACGTATCATGCCGCCGACGGCGAGGAGGGATATCCGGGAGCCATGGACGTGGCGGTTGACTATGTGTGGAACGACGATAACGAGCTGACCATTAGCTATGAGGCAACTGCCGACAGACCCACCATTGTCAATCTTACCAACCATGCCTACTTCAACCTTGCGGGCGAAGGCTCGGGCTCGTGCCTGAGTCAGCGGCTCAGGCTTAACTGCCACAGATGGCTGCCTGCCGACGTCACGGACATTCCGCTGGGAAGCATTGAGCCGGTGGAGGGCACTCCGATGGACTTTCTGCAGGCCAAGGCGCTGGGCAGGGACATAGGTGCCGACTTCAGCAACATGAGGACGGGCAAGGGATACAACCACTTCTTCTTCGTAGACGGATGGAACGGCGACGGGCAGCTGAGGCTCGTGGCTGTGCTCGACGACGATGAGAGCCGCCGCCGTCTGAGCGTCTACTCCACACAGTGCGGAGCCATGCTCTACACGGGCAACTGGCTTGCCGACAACCTGCCCGTGGGCAAGAGCGGCCGAAGGTATGCCGACCACGACGGCGTGGCCATTGAGTGTCAGGGTGCGCCCGACGCTCCCAACCATCCTTCACTGCCGTGCCAGGTGCTGATGCCGGGCGAGACATACCGCCATGTGATTAAATACGCATTTTCGATTAATTGTTAGAGAGTAGTAACATGGTTTGTTTTCAACCGTGGAGCGCGCCCCTGCCATAGGCTTTCGGGGCGCGTTTTTTTGTTGCTTTGCGGTAAGGATCTTTGCCTACGTGTATTTATAGCTTTAAAATATGTAAGCAAAAGCGTCTGTTACTCTGACAAAATGCTTATTAGGTATATATAAAAATTACTGACTGACACAAAACTTTTCTGTTTTAATTACAATGTAAAACATGGCATTTTAGCTCGCAAAACGTGGCTTTCCGGCGTGTTAAAAGCCGCGTTTCGTCTTGCAATATGCCGCCTTATGTCGAGCCGTATACCGATGCCTTATCAGCAGCACTGCAGGCGGCTCACTTCATGACGGCATAAAAAATGCGGCAGAACTGTCACAGCCCCGCCGCATCTGTAATTAAAACATGTTTTGTTAACAACAGACAAATTAATTATAAAGTCTTGAATGCCTGTATTCCCTGATGATTGATGTCCAGGGCTTCGGCCTCGCCAAGATAGCGCATGCTCTTGTCCTTGTTGCCGAGTCCGCAGTAGCCCAGTGCCATCATGTATTTGCAGTGAATCTCGTTGCGCACCTGCAGGTCGTCTTCCCATATCAGAAGGTCGGGCAGGGATACGGCGAAATAGTCCATCCTTACCTTGTCGAAGAGATGCTTCTCGCCATAGTTCACCAGCTTGTGGAAGCGGCCGTTGGCCTCGCCCGTGCGGCCCAGTTTGAGCAGCGCCATGCCCTGATAGAATATCTTGTCGGGCTTTGCGTCGTTGTAGTAGAGCGCTGCGGCAGGCTCTGTGGGGCCTTCGGTGGCCTTCAGCCAGCACTGGCGCGCCTTGTCGGTCTGCCCCATGGCGTCGTATGCCACGCCCATCAGATAGTAGAAGTCGTTCTCCTGCGCTCCGTGCAGCTTGCCTTCGCCGAGATGATGAGGATACGTGAGGCACTCTTCGAGCAGGCTCACGGCGTCGGCATGTCGCCCTTCGGCTATGGCCTTCTTCGCCAGTTCGACGCGGGCAAACTGATATTGTGCCGGCACCTTGCCTTCGCCGCCCTCCCAGGGGTGGAATATGTGGGCGTCGAGCTTGGTCTTTGCCTCCTCATACTGTCCTGTCTGGTTGAGCAGGGTAATCTCCTCGAGCAGCAGGTCGTCGCGCCTGGCAACGAGATTGCCGTATTTCCTTAGCAGAGCGAGACGCTCGGCGTGAGGACGGCGCACGCATTTATACAGCTGGTCGAGCTCCATGAGCACGCGGGCGTCGGTGTTGTCAAGCGCAAAAGCCTTCTCCATTAGTCTCACGGCCTTGTCCTTGTCGCCCTGCTTGTTGAACGCAGCCAGGGCAAGATTGCGCCACACCGTGGGGAACTTGTCGTCGGCTGCGGCCGATCTTTCCCATGCCTTTATCGCAAGGTCATACTGCCGCTTGTCGTAGTAGAGGCAGCCCAGATAGTAAGGTGCCTTGGATGCCTGGGGCAGATATGCCATGGCGCAGTTTAGCGCGAGCACGGCTTCGAGACGGTTGGGGAAGCAGTAGTCTGAAGGATATGCCTCGGCCTTGGCAAACAGCTCCTTGGCTGCCTCGACGTCGGTTGCGGCGTTGCACCAGCCCATATAGTAATATGTCATCGGCGTCAGTGCTCCCTCTTCTATTGCTATGCTCCACAGCTTCAGCGCCTCGCAGGTGCAGCCTGCCGCGCAGTAGTCGAGCGCTATCTCGTCGTAGTTGTTTGCGCATCGTCTCATCATCGTCTTCAGCAGCTGCAGCGTGTCGTCGTCGCCAGTTATGATATATTTCTCAAACAGACAGCCGTAGTTGAATCTGTCTATCCCGAGCGACTCCTCAATCAGTTTCAGAGCCTCTTCGTTGCGTCCCGCCTTGCGCAGTATGGTCGTTTTCAGCGCGCGCGCCTTGTGGTTGTGCCAGTTGCGTATCAGCGAGCGGTCTATCTCGTCCATGGCGTCAGTCAGGCAGTTGCGCATCAGAGATATCTGCGCGCAGGCAAAATAGCCCGCATCCTGCCATGCGCCGTTCCATGTCGACTTGTAGAACTGGTCGTAAGCCTCGTCGGTGCGGCCCTGATACTTCAGCGCCAGTCCGAGGTTGTATATCGGTTCGCCGTCGTACGGGTTGGGGTTGCGCTTCATCAGCACCCTGACAGCCGTGCGCAGATACTTCTCGGCACGCTCAAATCGCCCCTTGCGGATGTACCACAGGCCGAGGGCGTTGTTGTTTCTCACGTCCAGCGGGTCGCGGCGCAGAGCCTCTTCGTAGTAGTCAACGGGGTTGTATGTGGCGTGGCGGTATTGCTCAAGGTGCAGACCTGTCAGATAGAGCTGCTCCGTGGTCTTTATCTCTTCGGGCAGCAGGGCAGCTTCGGCAGCGTCGGGTATAGGTCTTACCTCGTCGGGCTCGCTGTGCCATGTCAGCAGCGTGCGTCCGCCGGATGTTATGCTGAGGTTGAGCTGACAGAGCTTGGCGCCCTTTACGTCCACATTCTCCTCCATTATGTTCTCAGGCGTTATCGTAACCTCCTTGCTGTAATACACCGTTCCGTCGTCGTTGCGCAGCTCGACGCATACGTGCTGCTCCGACGTTGCAAATATCTTGAAGTTCACCTTGCCCGACTTGCCGTCCTGATCTATGTTCATCAGCAGGTCTTTCGTGGCGTTCTTCACCACGCCCAGCTCGCGGTAGGGCAGGAAATACTGCACAAACGACTTCTCCTCATAGGGCTGAAGCCATGTGAAGTCGGGCTGGTTCTCGGTGTAAACGCCCGCCATAAGCTCGATGTAAGGGCCGTCGGTGTCGGTCAGGTTACGGTCCCATGCGCGTCCGAAGTCGCCGTTGCCCCATGTCCACTGCTTCTTTCCGGGCGAGATGTGGTGGTTTGCCACGTGCAGCACTCCGGCCTTTGTGTCGTTCTCGTAGCCGCCCTCAAAGTCATACTTGCTGTTAACGGCCATGTAGCTCGTGGGCACAAAGATGTTCTTATAGTTAGAGATGTCCACTCCTGCCGAATAGTCCATCTTGTAATACGTGCCCGTTGCTATCGGGAACGAGCTTACGGCGCGCTTTCCGTGGTCGAACACCGCGTTGATGTCTGGCGGGAACACGCTCTGGTAATGGTCGTTAACTGCCACGGCAGGGTTGGCCCACCACAGGAACGTCTGCGGCACGTCGGTGCGGTTATACACCGCGCCCTTTATCTCAAGATAGGCATGTCCCGGCCTCAGAGTGAATCCTGCCATGCCCTTCTGATGGAACATGCGCTCCATCTCGCTCACCCACACCGTCACGCTGCCGTCGCTGTTGTGCTCTATGGCCGTGTCAACGGGCATGTAGGTGCTGGGGCGGTGATGCTGCGGCCAGTTGAACTCGATGCCTCCCGAAATCCAGGGGCCTGCCAGACCCACCAGTGCCGGCTTTATCACGTGGTTGTAGTAGATAAAGTGGCGCTGGCGTATCTTGTCGTAAGCCATCTGCACGCGTCCGCCCAGTTCGGGCAGAATCATCACCTTTATATATTCGTTCTCAATGAAGACAACCTCATATTCCTTGTCGGTTTTCTCGTCGGCAATCGACTCGATCACGGGATATGGATAAACCACTCCGCTCGAACCCTGATACACTCTCTTTTCAAGAAAGATAGGATTTTTCTCAGGTGAGCCCACTTCGTAGGTAGGTATCACCACCTTTTCTCTCCATGCTTTTACCATTTTTCTTAATCCTTTGTTATGTTATTTGTTCTTGTTTTTTCTTTTGCAGCAATGTTTGTGGCTGTATGTCATGCATGCGATAAAGTCTGCCTGCGGTCATGTCCATGGCCGCTTCATGCCCAGTGGGGCGCGGCAGGCGCCCTGTTGCGGCGTCATCTGGTAAGCTCCTTCTCTATCTCCTCGAGCGACTTGCCCTTCGTTTCGGGCAGCACGCGCATGAAGTAGACGAAGCCTGCGGCGCATATTGCGGCATAAATCCAGAACGTGCCGTAGCTGCCGAGCGAGCTGTTGAGCAGCGGGAAGGTGTAGGTCAGCGTGGTGCTGCCCGTCCACAGCGCAAAGGTGCATGTGCCCACGGCAACAGCCCTGACGCGGCTCGGAAACAGTTCGGCTATCAGCACCCATGCCACGGGGCCGAGAGTCATGGCATAGCAGGCTATGGCCGACACCACCAGTGCAACCATCAGCACGCCCTTTATCTCGAAATAATAGCATGTGCCCAGCACCAGATATATTATTGCCAGTCCGCATGCGCCTATAAGCATCAGCTTGCGGCGGCCGAGGCGCTCGACGGTGAATATGGCTACGATGGTGAATATCACGTTGATGACGCCCGTTACGACGATGTTGAACAGCACGTCGCTGAGCGAATAGCCTGCCGACTGGAATATCTCCTGGGCGTAGTTGAATATCACGTTGGTGCCGCTCCACTGCTGGAACACAGCCACCACGATGCCTATTATGACTATCCTGACGAGCGGACGGCGGAACAGCGTGCGCAGTCCGTACTGCTTGTTGTCGGCCTGTGCTGCGGCAGATATGGCCCACAGCTCCTCGTCGGCATAGCTCTCGCCGCCTATGCGTGCAAGTATGTCGCGTGCGCTGCTGTTGTCGCCCTTCATGGCAAGCCAGCGCGGACTCTCCGGAATGAAGAACACAAGGATGAGGAAGGCAAGCGCCGGGAAGGCTCCCGCCCAGAACATCCAGCGCCATCCCATCTGGCAGTTCCATGTGTCAATGGTGTTGTGCACCACGGGCTCGGCTATCAGCCAGTTGGTTATCTGTGCCGCCAGGATGCCTATCACTATCGTCAGCTGGTTGAGCGACACCAGTTTGCCGCGTATGTGCGACGGTGCCACCTCGGCTATATACATTGGCGAGAGGCCCGAAGCCATGCCTATGCCCACGCCGCTGAGGAAGCGCGCCGCCAGAAAATAGCTGAAATGGCTGAAGTATCCCGTGCCGTAGGCAGACAGCAGGAACACCACTGACGAGGCGATGAGCAGCTTTTTGCGGCCGAAGCGGTCGGCAAGACTGCCGGCTGTCATGGCTCCCGTGAGGCATCCCACGAGGGCTATGCTCATGGCAAGACCCTGCATCTGAGGGTCGTCGGCAATGTTGAAATACACTTCGTAGAACGGCTTGGCGCCGCCTATCACCACCCAGTCGTAGCCGAACAGCAGTCCGCCCATGGCCGAGACGATGCAGATAAAATATACAAAACCCTTGTTAAACGTTTTCATAGGTTGCTTATGGTTTTTAGTTTGACATTCTTCTATATTCCCATGGCGCCGCCTTCCGGCAATGTTTGTTGCCCTCCGTGTGCCCGTCATGCCGTTTTCTTATGGCCCGCGGCTTGTCTGTTGTCATGCATTCCGCAGCCTTTTTACGGCGTTTTTTTATTATCTTATTATTTGTTCCGCCGGCAGCCGTTGCCCGCTATATTGTTTGACAGCGCAAAGTTACGGACATTATAGAATATAAAAAATAGAAAAAAATCAGAATAAAATGGACAATCTTATTATTGTTTTCAGTATATTTGCATCATAGTCTATCACCGTTTGACGCCATGCTTAGAATAAAGAGCGGATTTTCGGGCGAGCGCTCGCTTGTGCTGCCCAAGATGGTTACCGACATGATGGCAGCCGACGCCATCGTATCGGTGCTCTACGTTACCGACATAGGCTATTATCCCAAGGCCGAAAACCACTACCGCGAGCGCCGCGAACCAATAGACCAGTATGTGTTTATCTATTGCATCGACGGCCGTGGGAGCTATGAGGTGGGCGGCAACAGCTACGAGGTGTCGGCCAACCAGTATTTTATCCTTCCCGCAGGAGTGCCCCACAGATATCAGGCAGACGCCGAAGAGCCGTGGACTATCTACTGGATCCACTTCAAGGGCGTGCTCGCCCCGCATTATGCCGCCGACGCCATAGCCCCCACGTCAGTGAATCCCGGCATACACTCGCGCATCAGCAACCGCATAAACATGTTCGAGGAGCTGTTTGAGACGCTCAATTCGGGCTACAGCATAGAGAACATCCGCTACGCCATGTCGCTCTTTCACCACTATCTTGCCTCGCTCCGCTATGTTCACCAGTACCGCAGCGCGGGCGAGAAGATAGACGAAGGCAACGTGGTGGAGGCAGCCATACATTATATGAAAGAGAACATAGAGCGCCACATGACGCTGCAGGAGGTGGCCGACTTCACGGGCTATTCGGCGTCGCATTTCTCCATGCTGTTCAAGGCGAAGACGGGGCACAGTCCGCTAAACTATATCAACCTGCTGAAAATTCAGCGTGCCTGCCTGCTGCTCGACACCACGCAGATGCGCATGAACCAGATATGCCACAAGCTCGGCATGGACGACCCGTATTACTTCTCGCGCCTTTTCAGCAAGATAATGGGCATGAGTCCGCGCGCCTACCGCACGAAGCCGAAGGCGTAGAGGGCGGGATTTTTTAAATTAAAAATTAAAAAGTAAAAAGTAAAAATTGACAGGGGAGAGATTTCTTTGGGGGTAATTCATAATTGGCTGATGCCGAACTTCGCATTCACAATTTATAATTCATGATTCATAATTAACAATTAGCTGACGCCGAACCTCGTTTAATAATTGGCTGATGCCCAACTTCGTATTCACAATACATAATTCCTAATTTAAGATTTCATAATTAGTAATTTATACTTCTTGTTTCTTACATCATAGCTCTAACTTCTTGTTATTGGCCTATTTCGCTCCTTTTGGCGTAAAATTTATATTTTCTGAATATTTTGTTTCCGTATAGTATTGCGATGTTTGCTAATTTTGCAGCCGTAAAATTGTAACTTAAACCGATACTTTGAAAATGACATCAAGAATAACATTCATATTAGCCTTTATTATGACTGCTGCCCTGCAGGTCAGGGCCGACAATATATTATGGTATCAGCAGCCGGCCGGCGAATGGATGGAAGCCATGCCTGCGGGCAACGGCCGCCTGTCGGCTATGGTCTACGGAGGCATAGCCCGCGAGAGGATAGCCCTCGGCGAGATCAGCTTGTGGTCGGGAAAGCCCGACGCATCTAACAACGACATATGCGGAAAGGATAAGCTCGACGAGATGCGACGCTGCTTCTTCAACGGCGACCCGGAGCGCGGCAACGAGCTGGGCAACAAATATCTCAACGGACTGGGCCGCTCCTTCGGCACTCATCTGCCGCTCGGCGACATGGTGGCCGACTTCAGATATCCGTGCGGACAGATACGCAACTACCGCAGGAGCATCGACATGGACAGCTCGGTGGTGGCCGTTACGTTCAGCTGCGGCGACACAGACTACCGCAGGGAATACATAGCCGACTATCCCGACGACGTGATTGCCATGCGCTACACTGCCAGCCGCAAGGGAGCAATAACGGCAACGTTCGGTCTTAACCTGCTGCGCAAGGCCGGCGTGAAGGCCACGAAAGACGGGCTGACGCTGGCGGGCAAGGTAGACTTTCCGCTGCACGGAGCGGGCGGAGTGAGCTTCTGCGGCGAGGTGAGACTGCTGCCCGAGGGCGGAACAGTAAGCACGACAGACACCACTGTAACCATAGAGGGAGCCGATGCGCTCACCATTATAATAGATGTGCGCACCGACTATAACAACAAAGACTACATGCAGCTATGCGCTGCCACTGTTGACAAGGCCGCAGACAAGGGCTACGGAGCGCTGAGAAATGCCCACGTGGCCGACTATACGGCGCTCTTCGGGCGCATGGACATATCCCTGGGCGAGGGCGCAGGCAGCCAGTTGCCCACAGACACACGCCTGAGGCTGGCGCAGGCAGGGGCATCCGACCCTATGCTCGACGCCCTCTTCTTTCAGTACGGACGCTACATGCTCATATCGTCGTCGCGTCCGAGCGGCATGCCTCTGTGTGCCAACCTGCAGGGAATATGGAACGACAACGGGGCATGCAACATGCCATGGACGTGCGACTATCATCTCGACATAAACATACAGCAGAACTACTGGGCTGCCAACCGCGCCAACCTGGCCGAATGCAACGAGCCGCTGTTCAGCTATATCAGCATGCTTGCCGACAGCGGAGCCGTGACGGCGCGCAAGATGTACGGCTGCGGCGGATGGGTGGCACACACCGTGTGCAACGCATGGGGCTACACATCGCCGGGCTGGGGCGTAGGCTGGGGCATGAACGTAACGGGCGGAGCATGGCTCGCCACGCATCTGTGGAGCCACTATCTCTACACGCGCGACAACGACTATCTGCGCCGCACGGGCTATCCGCTGCTGAAAAGGACGGCAGAGTTCTTCATGGACTACATGGTGAAAGACCCGCGCACGGGCTATCTCGTAACCGGACCGAGCATATCGCCCGAGAACGGATATGTGTCAGAGAAGGGCAACCACCTAAGCCTGTCGATGATGCCTACGGTAGACCGCGCCGTGGTTTACGACATATATTCGGCATGCATTGAGGCATCGAAGATACTCGGCACCGACAAGGCCATGCGCCGCCGCCTTGAGCGCGACATAAAGATGCTGCCGCCCCTGATGACGGGCAGCGACGGACAGGTGCGCGAATGGCTCGACGACGTGCGCCGCAGCGACCCTGCCCACCGCCACTCGTCGCATCTGCTGACGCTCTTTCCCTTCGGACAGATATCCTATACGCGCAATCCCGACCTGATGGCAGCGGCGCGCAAGGGGCTCGAGATGCAGACAGGACAGAAGGGATGGGAAGACACCGAATGGAGCACGGCCAACATGCTTTGCTATTATGCCCGCATGAAAGACGCGCCGGCTGCCTACGGATGGCTGCAGAACCTGTTCAGAAAGTTCACCCGCGAGAACCTAATGACCGTGTCGCCGGCAGGAGTTGCCATGGCAGAGTACGACATATTCAGCTTCGACGCCACCGAGGCGAGCGTTGCCGGAATGTGCGAGATGCTGCTGCAGAGCTACGACGGCTTCATAGAGTTTCTGCCGGCATTGCCAAGCCAGTGGAGCACGGGCCATGTCAGCGGACTGTGTGCCGAGGGCGGACTCGTGGTGGACATGAGCTGGCGCGACGGCAAGATGACGTCGGCACGCATAAAGGCCACGGCCGACTGCACTTTCAGCGTGAAGGGCATAAGCGGCAAGATCAGGCTGAAGAAAGGAGAGGAAAAACTCATAAATTTCTGACCTGATAATATAATTTTATGAATTTTATATTGTTTAAACATGACGATATACGAAGTCTTTAGTCTTAAATATAATGTGTAGTGATTTTATATTAGCGGCATGTTCCTGCCGCGAACGAAAAAGAGGTTGGGGCCTTCGGGCCGTGTGGTTGCTATAAGAAAAAGTTTCTTTTGATGTTATATGATTATATGTTTATTGACGTTTGAGTTTAGATTTGCATGATTTAGTTTTACCATAAATTGTTTTATTAATTAATATCGGGCAATCACAATTCAGGGTAATATACAGGGGCGGCTTTCCGGTGACGGAAGGCCGCTCTTCTTTTATATCTCCTGTCAGCCTCTTGCTGTCCGTCTGCCGTGCATGCCCGTTCCTTCGGGAGTTTGTCGCCGCTCTGCCCGGGCTGGTCTTCATGCCGCATATATCTTTGCTCTGCAGGCAGATGTTTTTATTCTGCCGTCATGCTGTTCTCCTTCAGCCTTTCTGTAGATTTCAGTCTGCCGTCATGCTGCTTTCCTTCAGATGTCTTGTAGTTTTCAGTCAGCATTTTTCGCCAGCAGTATGGCGCAGCAGCCGGCGGAATGTTCAACAAAAACTGCCGTTGATGTATGGCAAAATTGGGGCAGCGTGATGCCGCGATGATTTACGTTTGACGCTCTCAGAATGGCCATGCCCGTGGCGAAACCGCGGTTGGATGCTGAAAATTGCACAAAAATGCACTTCTGTGTTAACCGCCTGATGTGCAGGGCGTTAAGCCGTTCTGCGGTCTGCCGTGCCCATTGTTAAAAAACATTACTGTGCCGTTTGAGGTGCAAAAACGATAGGTTTAAGCCACAGAAGAGATGCTTCTGCAGCGCAAAAACAGCCCGTTTGCGCCCCGAAAGGCATCATTTTGCGGCAGAGAAAGATGCCGTAAGGTGAACGTATGTTAAATATTTGGCATCTGTGAGTCTATTGAATTAACATCCGTTATGAATTGATTTTCCAGATTGAGAAAAATTTTTGTCCTGACTTTTTACCTTTTCCGCTGCCTCCGGCTGCCGTTTTCAGCAAAATAGAGAGATATGAAGAGCCGTGCATGATGACAATATAATCACAATTTAGTCCTGCGTTTTTGTAAAGAAATATGATGGCGAGGCTGTGGCTGTCCAGTCGCCGTGCAGCCCCAGAACCCCATTGCCGTCAATGATTTTTGCCGCCGTAGGCTGTTGGCCCTAATCTGTTAAATTATTTATACATACAGACCTGAAAATGCAAAAAAACGCCCCTCAACCCCCGCTTTTTGGCCAATTTGAGCCATTTTTGCTAATTTTTGCCAAATTTGCTCCATTTTCGTCGCCCTATATATTATATTTTTGCAGCAGAAAATTTGTGGCAAAATGGCTGAAAATGAAAAATGCGATAAAGCAGCCTGAACAATTTATTTAATAACAAATAAAAACCTTGAATCATTTAATACCGTAAAAAAGTAAAACAGAGAAAATCATGTAAACATTAACATTTCCAAGTTTAACCCAGAGCGGACGTCAGCCGGCATAATGAGGCTGAGCCGAGAAAAGAAAAAATTAAGAATAATTAATAATCAATACTAATTAACATGAAAAGGAAACTTTCTACTTTATTAATGCTCCTGGCATTGTTCTGCACGCAGGCAGTCTTTGCCCAGACAACAGTGACAGGACAAGTGGTGGATGAAAACGCTGAGCCGCTCATCGGCGCGTCAGTGCAGCTGAAAGGCACATCCACGGGAATGCCTACCGACATCAACGGTAACTTCAAAGTCGACGCAAAGAGCGGACAGACGCTTGTTGTGTCTTACATCGGATATGACACCCGCGAGGTGAAGGTGCCGGCATCGGGCAGCATGAAGATTGTGCTCAAGGCATCAGAAAGCTCACTCGACGGCGTTGTCGTAGTGGGTGTGCTCATGAAGAAGAGCGACCTTACGGGAGCCGTGTCGCATGTCGATGCCGACGTGCTGACCGAGAAGCCCGTGACCACCATCAACGAGGCACTGCAGGGACGCGTTGCCGGCGTGAACATCACAAAGGGTATCACTCCGAGCGACGACTCGTCGATAAAGATCCGCGGTACCAACACCATCAACTCGGGCTCGTCACCTATATATGTAGTAGACGGTCTGGTTATGGACAACCAGTTCGGATTCTTCAACTCTATCAACATCAACGACGTTGAGTCTATCGAGGTTCTCAAGGACGCTTCGGCCACAGCCCTCTACGGTTCGCGCGGTGCCAACGGTGTTATCGTGGTTACAACCAAGAAGGCTCGCAAGGGCGAAGGCACAGTGAGCTACGACGGCTGGGTGAGCTTCTCTACCATGGGCCACCGCCCCGAGACCATGAACGCACAGCAGACATTCGAGCTGCGCGCCGAGGCCTTTGCCAACGGATACGCCTTCAACAACCCCAACGCCACGGCTGAGGAGAAGCAGGCTTACTGGGACAACGTGATCATGGGCTCTAACACAGTGTTCTCCGACGAGGAGTTTGCAGGCTACCGCAGCGGCAAGACATACGACTGGCTGAAGCAGGTTACGCAGACAGGCGTTGAGCACAACCACAGCGTGAGCTTCTCTAAGGGCAGCGACAACAGCAACGTATATGTAAGCCTCGGATACAGCGGACTCGAAGGTATCGTGAAGGGCACAAAGCAGGACAAATACTACGGCCGTATCAACGCCGAGACACAGATAAAGCCCTGGCTGAAGATAGGTACAAACACATCTTACACCTACATGCACGACGACATGCCGTCGGGCGACGTATATAACAAGGCTCTCGAAAAGTCGAACCCGCTCATCGACTACACTCCCTACATGGACGACGCCACACGCCACAACGAAGAATATCTGACTCTCTACTGGCGCGTGCACACAGAGGAGAACAACAACGACTTCAACCCGTTCAACTCTATGGAGATAAAGACAGAGCGCGCACGCTATCACTTCACATCGGCCAACTATGTGAACATCAACCCGATAAAGGGACTCAACATACGCTCTACATTCGCCCTGAACAGATCAGAGCAGAGCTGGAACCAGTTTATACCTACAGGCATACAGGAGTCTATACGCCACAAGAACGGCGACGCCTACGCCACACAGCAGCGCTTCGGCGAGACACAGTGGCAGTGGGACAACACCATCAGCTACGACACACAGATTGACGGAGTGCACAACCTGAACGCCTTCCTCGGAACATCGGCATCAAGATATATATATAATGTGGTTAAGGCAGGCGGCAAGCGCTTCGCAAGCAACGACCTCGGATGGAACGTGCTGGGCAGCTCTGCCGACAGAGAGAACCGCGAGATAGAGTCTGACCTGCAGAACTCATCGCTCATGTCATACGTAGGACGCGTAAACTATAACTACGACCACCGCTACTACGTAACCTTGACCGGACGCTACGACGGATCTTCTAAGTTTGCAGCAGGCAACAGATGGGGCTTCCTGCCGTCATTCTCGCTCGCATGGGACATGACCAACGAGAAGTTCTTCCCGCAGCAGTCATATCTGTCACGCCTGAAGCTGCGCGGAGGCTACGGAGTTGTGGGTAACCAGGACATCAGCAACTACATGTATCTCACGCTCTACTATCCGCAGGCATCCAACGGCGAAGCCTTCTACGGCACCGACGGCCGCCGCGGCACACCGGGACTGACATGGGAGAAGCAGAAGCAGACCAACATAGGAGCCGACCTCGGATTCTTCGACAACAGGCTCAACATCTCGTTCGACTACTACATGATCAGAAACTCTAACCTCCTCATGTCTCACTCGCTGCCCAAGACATCGGGCTACACCTACACCGTGGAGAACATCGGAGAGCTGGAGAACAACGGATTCGAGCTCACCATCGGCGCAACACCTATACGCACCAAGGACTTCACATGGAACATCAGCGCCAACCTGTCGCACGACCAGAACAAGGTTACGAAGCTCTATGCAGGCGTTGACGAGATACTCAACGGCACCGACCGCTCGGGCAACATCTTCATAGGCGAGTCGCTCAGCAACATCTACACATACAAGTGCGGAGGCATTGCCAACGAGAACAACCGCGAGCTCTGGGAGAACGTCGACTTCAACGGACGCACCATCGGACTGGGCGACCTCTTCGTGCTCGACATCGACGGACCTGAGGGCAAGCCCGACGGCGTGGTCGACTCTTACGACCGCTACGTTTACGGCGACACCGACCCCGACATCTACGGAGGCTTCTCTACCGACCTTACATGGAAGGGACTCTCGCTCAACGCCGTGTTCACCTACTCGCTCGGCGGACACAGAATCAGCTCTTACTATGAGAACCTCGTAAGCTCTGTAGGTCTGAGCTATGCTTCTACCGACCTGGCTGACCACTGGACAGAGAGCAACACCGACGCCTACTTCCCAAGAGTGATGACAAACACCGTGGGCTACAACAAGTTCTACGCATGGGAGACAGACCGCTACATCCAGAACTCGTCTTACCTGCGCCTGGCTACGCTCACCCTGGCATACAACCTGCCCGACAACTGGCTCAAGCGCATACACATGAAGTCGCTCCGCCTCTACTTCACGGCAAGCAACCTCTTCACCATAACCGACTATAAGGGCTTCGACCCGGAACTTGGCGACTACAACTATCCGCCTACAAGGTCGTACACAATCGGATTAAACTTCAGTTTCTAACACTATCACCATTAAAATAGAAAAACCATGAAAATTAAAAATAAAATAATGACATTGGGCCTGGCGGCAATATCAGCCGTTGCCATGTCTTCATGTTCGGATTTTCTGGATGAAGGACCGAAGACCTCGCTTCCGGAAGACATCATATATTCAGACACTGCCTATGTAGAGTCGAACGTGCAGACTCTCTACAAGAACTGGCGCGGACTCTTCACCGACAGGTATCTCTGGGAGCAGATGGTAGGAACCGACGAGATACAGTCGGGAGCATACCAGGCGCTCAAGGAAGACGGCGGACGCCGCGGATCGCTCGACAAGTATGACGCCCTGCTCACCTCTGAGCTGTCATACGTGGTGGAGCAGTGGGAGAACCGCTGGCCCACAGTGAGCGAGGCTGCCAAGATAGTAAACTCGCTCGGAAAGCTCAATCTTGACGAAGACAAGAAGGTAGCCGGACTCTACGGCGAGGCAAGCTTCATACGCGGCGGACTCATGATGGAGCTGGCCATGCTCTACGGACGCATTCCTATCATCGACGTGAGCCGTCAGGACGAGCTGGGCTACGGCCGTCAGCCGCTCAAGGACGTATGGCAGTTTATCATCAACGACCTGAAGAACGCCGCACAGTATTGCCCCGAGACCAACAACCCTGGACGCGCCACACGCTATGCAGCCTCTATGATGCTGGGATATGCCTACATGGCAGCACCCGAGGAGACAGGCCTGCGCGACTTCAGCCTGGCAAAGGATGCGCTCGAGACCGTTGTGAAAGGCCCCTTCAAGCTCGTGGCTTACTATGACCTGTGGGACTACAGCATAACAAACACAAGCGAGTCGATACTCGAGTGGCAGTTCAACAACGTTTATCCTGACTGCAACAGCGTGCAGTTCCAGATAGGCTCGCGTGCCGTTCAGTCATACTTCGGCGACGGATGCTACTACAGCGGCTACGACCATGCCGTGCCTTCACAGTGGGCATACAGCAACGTTGAGGACGGAGGAATATGGGAAGACGGCGACATACGCAAGGAAGAGTCTATACGCTACGACTTCACATACTACGGACAGACACCTACGCTCGACAACATCCTGTGGGAGGAGCTTGGCGACGACCACGACGAGCTGCTGCCACATATCAAGAAGTATGAAGACTTCCGCACCGACTCTCACTCAGGCCTTGGCATCAACAACGAGTGGAACTCAGGCAAGAACATCCCGTTCCTGCGCCTTGCCAACGCCATTCTGCTCTACGCCGAGTGTCTCAACGAACTGGGACAGACGGGCGAAGCCGTTAAGCAGGTGAACATCGTGAGAAAGCGCGCATGGGAAGACAGCCTGCCTGCCGACAAGGCATGGAGCGAGGGCATGAGCCAGGACGAGTTCCGCAAGGAGATAATGACAGAGCGCGTGCGCGAGCTCTTCGGCGAGCGCTGGCGCAAGTTCGACCTCATCCGCACAGGCCACTTCCTCGACTACGTGTCAGAGCGCAACAAGTGGGCTAAGCGTTCGGGAACAATCCATGCTTACAACGTTCTGTGGCCGATACCTCTGACAGAGATCAACCAGAACGAGGACATGACCATGGACGACCAGAACGAAGGTTACAGATAAAAAACACAGCGGGCTGCGGCCTTGGCCATAGGCTGCAGCCACGCTGCCTTATAAAGGCGGGGCATAGCAGGGCCGTGTGTGCTTATGATAATAAAAAATATTCTTGCAAACTGTTATATCTGAAGCATACACCAATTTTAACCTACAGGCATACACTGGCCCGGTTATGCCCCGCCTTAAAAAAACAAAACAGGAAAACACAGTCCCTGTCTTACACGTATCATCGGCATCATTGCCGGAGCCTTAGTCTTCAGGATAAAAAAATGAAAATACAGCCAATCATATTGTTGCCGGCGTGCCACATAATCGGCATGCTTCTTGCCCGGGCTGCACAGGCGGCCCTGAGCGCGGCGTAGCCGGCATTCAAAGGCACAGCATGTAATTATTAACCTATTTAATTTATATAAAAGATATGAAAGCAAAACTTTACCTCGTCTCGGCTCTTATAGCCTCTGCCGGTACGGCCTTTGCAGCCTCGCAGAAGCCGCAGTACAATGAGATGACGCTGCCCGGAGGCGTGTCGACGGCATATTTCCGCGGAAGCCTGGTATATGCCGACGTAAACGGCGACGGCAACATGGACCTCATCGTGAAGGGCCGCGACCTTAACAACGGATGGAATCCAGACGTGGTGCTGATAACCACCGACAACAGCGGCAACCTTGACAACTCTGTCAAGCTGCCCGCAAGCATGCCCTATGAGAGCACGCTGAGCGCATTCGACTTCAACAACGACGGCCACGTTGACTATCTGCTCTGCAACTACGGCTACGAACTTTACAGAAACAACGGCGACGGCACCTTTGCCAAGGTGGAGAACTTCGCGCTCGAGAGCAACCTCAACATCAGCGACGACAACGGAACGTCGGAGTGCTGGTATATGGGACTGACGGCCATTGCCGACTTCGACATGGACGGCTATCAGGACCTCGTGGTGATGGATGCCGACGGCAATCCGGTGATGTATAAGAACAACGGCGGCGACGGCACCTTCGCAAAGGTGGCCGACTCGGGACTCTTCGCGCAGCGCAACGGAACAATGGCCGTGGGCGACTTCAACAACGACGGATGCCCCGACCTGGCCGTGAGCGGATGGAGCGACGCCGTGGGCAACGACTGCATAACAATCAACAAGAACAACGGCGACGGCACCTTCACGCGTGTTACTTCTGACGCCTTTGCCGGAACAGAGAAAGGCCAGATAATGTTCGTCGACGTTGACGGCGACGGCCGCCTCGACCTCTTCGTTACGGGACAGAGCGGCACAGAGTCGTGGGCAAGCGTGGCATATATCTACAGAAACAACGGCGACGAGACATTCAGCAAGGTCGACGCATCGCTCACAGGAGCACACAAGAGCGGATGCGACTGGGCCGACGTAAACGGCGACGGCATGATAGACATCATCTACTCGGGCGAGACAAGCAACGAGAGCAGGGCAGTGGTGGCAATCAACGAGGGCGGACTGGCCTTCACACAATATGACGACCTGCTCTGCAAGGCACGCGGAGGCGTGGCTGTGGCTGCATACGATATTAACAAGAACGGTTTCCCAAACATAGCAATAATGGGATACAACAACGACGGAGCTCCCCACATGCACGTGTATAACGGACTTTGCTCGCGCAACGTCAACGAGGCTCCCACAGCACCTGCCAACCTCGCCATGAAGGCTGACGGCGGAAAGGTTACGCTGACATGGGACGCCGCCGCTGACAGCAAGACTCCTGCCGAGGCGCTGCGCTACAACGTGTATGTCAAGCTGACCGACGGAAGTCTTGTTACGGTCATTCCGGCCGACCCCGCAACGGGCGCTCTCAGACTGGGCGACGTAAATGCCGCGCTGACATCGCGCAGCTATACGCTCAACATCAGCTCAGATAAGATAGCAGAATGGGGCGTGCAGGCAATAGACGGAGGCAAGATGGCAGGACCATTTGCCAAGTATGACCCCACATCGGGCATAGACACTGTAACTGACGGAGCCGCAGGCATCAGCATAATGTGCAGCGGCAACGCCATAACAGTGAGCGCAGACGCAACGCTGACTGTGGCCGACATGGCAGGCAACGTGCTGCTTGGCACAAAGGTTGCTGCCGGACAGGCCGTACAGACAGGTCTTAAAGCCGGAGCCTACATCGTCAAGGCTGAAGGCAAGGACGGAGCAGCAGTGGTGAGAAAGTTCATCATCAGATAGTATTGTTTTTCTAAGATTATTAATTAAAGTTTGTTTCTGAATGAGTGACGCCGGAGGTTTTCCACTTAAAGGGCGTCAAGAATCTCCGGCCGAACTCTCATTCCGGAAGTAAGACAGACAGCCGGGCAGGGTGCAGAATAATAAGCACCCGTTATGCAACAAAATAGGCCCCAGGTAGTTTAATAGTTGTAAAGTAATCATAAAGACATGCCGCGGCAAGGCTGGCATCAGTCACATAGCCTGTGAGGCAGGCGTTGTCTTCAATAAAAATAAATAATAATATGAAAATAGGAAAAGTGATATCAATGGCCGTTATGCTGGCATGTCCTGCGTGGATGTCGGCACAGCACAATATTACAGACGGCGCATGGAACATAACATTCGACGAGTCGGCCAAGACGCTCACTTACGAGCAGAACGGCAAGCAGCTGATAAAGGGAGCCTACGTTGAGGTGCACAACGCAGCCGAGGAGAAGCTCCTGTCGAAAGACTATCCCAGCGTGTCGCTCACGTCAGAGGCTGTAAGCGATGTGTTCGGCAGCGGAACAAAGTATACATACACCTATTCGGGCCTGGCCGGAAAGGATAACATAGAGCAGTCGATATACATCTATCCGGGCAAGAACTATCTGCTCGTAGAGGCTGCCATCGTGGCAACGGGCGGAACGACAAAGACCAACTACATTGCTCCGATGGTGAGCACCACGTCAACGACCTTCCTCCCCTCGGGCGGAGAGAACGTGGTGTACGACATGCCTCACGACAACGACAACTGGGTGGGCTATTCGGCACAGCCCTGGAGCATAGGTCAGCCTAACACATCGTGCGAGGTGTCGGCCATGTACGACGTGCTCAGCCGCCAGGGACTCGTAGTGGGATCAATAGAACACGACAACTGGAAGAGCGGAATAACCGTTACGCCTAACGGACAGAACCGCCTGCGCAACCTTACGGTGGCTGCCGGAGTGGTGAGCAGCCGCACCAACGACGTGTGGGAAGGACGCCCGTCGCTCACCAAGCACGGCTCTATATCAGGACAGAGAGTGCGCTCGCCTAAGTATTTCTTCGGATATTATGCCGACTGGCGCAACGGTCTTGAGGAACTGGGCGAGGCTACCGAGAAGCTCTGCCCGAAACTGAAGTGGGACAAGGGCACCATCTTTGCATGGCAGAGCTGGGGCGGAATGGCAGAGCACGTAAACTATGAGGGAGCAGTCAACGTGTCTGACTTCTTCAAGCAGCAGCTCGAGCCTAACAACTTCCACAACGAGAACGGCGAGTGCTACATCGTGCTCGACTCTTTCTGGGACAACCTCAGCGACGACCAGCTCAGAAGCTTCGTGCAGCACTGCAAGCAGAACGGACAGCACCCCGGAATATATCACACACCGTTCTCTTACTGGGGCAACGAGTCGCAGGCTGCCATGTACAGACCTTACGAAGGCAGTCCTTACACATGGGCCGACATAGCCATCAGGGCCAACGGACAGCTCAGAAAGATTGCCTCAATAGCTCTCGACCCGACTCACCCCGGTACGCTCGAGTATAACAGAGAGAGATTCAAGAAGTTCAAGGACCTTGGTTTCGAGTATATCAAGCTCGACTTCATCAACAACGGAACCCTCGAGGCCGACAAGTTCTATGAGCCGGGCATAACAACGGGTATGCAGGCCTACACTTACGGTATGGACAAGATTCTGGAGATGGCCGACGGCATGTTTGTCGACCTGTCTATCGCGCCCGTGTTCCCTGCCAAGGGACATGCACGCCGTATATCATGCGACAGCTGGGGCGAGCTCGACAACAGTATGTACACGCTCAACAGCATTGAGCTGGGCTGGTGGCTCGACCGCGTTTATCCTTACAACGACCCCGACCACCTCGTGCTCTCGAGAGCTGAGAGCGAAGGAGCCGCACGCATAAGATACACTTGCGGAGCCATGACGGGCACGGTGCTGCTCGGCGACAACTACAGTCTGGCAGGCTCTTATCCCGGCAAGCAGTCGGAGCGCGACCTGGCAATGAAGATTGCCACTAATGCCGACATCAATGCCGTGGCACACATCGGACGCTCTTTCCGCCCGGTAGACGGCAGGCTCGCCACGATGTTCAGCCGTTACGACAAGTATACTTACGGAGTTGACCAGGAGTTTGTGCTCGACACCGAAGACGCTCTCTATTATGTAGTGTTCAATTACGACAAGTCAGCACAGTACACCAAGACTGCCGACTTTGAGCGCCTCGGCATATCAAAGGACAACGTTAAGGGCATAAAGGAGCTCTGGACAGGTCAGACGGTTGAGGTTACAGGCAACGGATTCAATGTTGCAGTTCCGCAGTGCGACGTAAGAATGTACCGCATCGACAAGAACAGCGACGGCACAGGCATTGCCGGTGTAACCGAAGGAAATTCACAGAATGTTAAAATCAACTATAGCAACGGGAGCCTTACAATGGAGGCTCCCGAAGCCATATCATCTGTTGCAGTCTATGACATGTCGGGAGCATTGCTGCTGAACGACACATTCAAGTCAGCCGCAGGCAGCGCTGCCGTAGCCTTTGACGCCAAGGCCGGAGTGTATGTGGCAAGGATAGTGCTCGAGTCTGGCTGCCCGGTGGCAAAGAAGATTCTCGTAAAATAACATCATGCTTATGGCCGGCATCAGTACGGCAGACACGGCATAAAGCAGCAGTGCGGCACAAGCCGTAAGGCTGACATCAGAAACACACTTGCCGCCCGGCGGCAGAAGTATTATCAGAAACAAACAAATTGATCATGAAGCAAAGTACAGTTAAAGCCCCTAAAACCATAGCAGCCCTTATCATGGCCGTGCTTGCGTTAGCCCTGCTGGCGGCATGTCCGGCTTATGCCACGGGCAACTATTCGTTCAAGCGCATTGACAACACCTTCGGGCTGTCGTCGAGCAACGTAAAGTGTGTGGCCGAAGACAGCTACGGATTTATATGGCTCGGCACGAAGAACGGACTTCACCGCTACGACGGCCTCGACATGCGCAGGCTTAACTGCTTTGACCACAAAAAGAAACAGGGCAACAACAACATTGCGGCCCTGTATGAAGACGAACGCAAGATGATGTGGGTGGGAACAGACCGCGGTGTGTATCTTTACAACCCGAAGACCGACACGTTCAGCTTTCTTGACCGCAAGGACAGGCGCAACGGCAAGTATCCCGACAACTGGGTGCAGACCATCGACGGCGACGGCAAGGGCAACGTGTGGGTGCTTCTGCCCGACCTCGGCGTGTTTCATTATCACGGACAGAGCGTCGACTATTATTCAGTAACGCCGATAAAGGACAACCTGAAAGAAAAGTTCCCGTCTAACATCTGTGTCGACGACAACGGCGACGTGTGGGTAACCACGGCAAGCGCCGGAATATACAAGTTTGACAAGCGTGCCAGAAGGTTTGTAAGGGTGGTGGCCGCCGACGGACAGGACATGGAGGGCGTGATGTTCACCACTGTGGTTGAAGACACCGACGGCTCGCTCATCTTTGCGTCTACCAACGGCTATCTGTTTCGATACAATCCTGTGCATAACACATTCTCTAAAATAAACTTCTCGGCAGAAGGCAAGATATATATGCGCTGCATGCAGTGCTTTGAAGACGAAATATGGATAGGAACACAGCACGGACTGTATATCCTCAACAAATATGACAACACCGAGACCGTGCTGCACGAAGATCCGCTCAACAAGTTCAGCCTGTCTGACGACATAATCTACTGTCTCTACGAGAGCAGGAGCGGCGACGTGTGGATAGGCACGTCTTTCGGCGGAGTGAACTACACATCAAGAAACAAGTTTTACTTTAAGGTGTTCGGCCTGTGGTCGGGGCTTACCGGAAGGGTGGTCAACGGACTTACGCAGAGCGCTGACAACCGCATATGGATAGGAACGGAGGACAGGGGGCTGTTCTCGCTCAATCCGTCAACTAACATAATATCTGCAATCAGTGACATAACGGCAGCACAGAAGACGGTGCTGCTGCTTACAGCATTCAACGGCAGCGTCTATGCCGGATTCTCGCGCGGCGGACTGCTGCGTGTCGACGGCAGCGGCAGGGTGTCAACCGTGCTTAACATCAAGGAGAAGGACAACAGCGTGTATTCATATCTCAAGGACAGCCGCGGCAACGAGTGGGTGGGCCTTGGCTACGCGCTCTACCGCCGCGATGCCGGACAGAAAGACTTCAGGCACGTCAACGAAACCGGCTACGACTGGATATTCAATCTCTTTGAGGCTCACGACGGCACCGTATGGATAGGCACCATGGGCAACGGCGTATGGAGATACACGCCGTCTACGGGCAAATACAAGAGATACGTGTCGGGCGAGACATCGCGCAGCGGGCTGCGCTCCAACAGCATAAGCTCGTTTATGGAAGACAGCCGCGGCAACGTGTGGGTGTCTACCGACCGCGGCGGAATAAGCCGCTATAACAAGAAAGAAGACAACTTCACGTCGTTCGGAATAGAGGAGGGACTGCCCGACGACGTGGCGTACAACATACTTGAGGACAACAACGGCAACCTGTGGTTCGGCACCAACAAGGGCCTCGTGAAGTTTAATCCCGACACAAGGGCCGTGAGAGTGTTCACCGTGAAAGACGGACTGCCCAACAACCAGTTTAACTACAACTCGGCCATCAAGGCCAACGACGGTCTGTTCTACTTTGGAAGCATAGGCGGAATAATAGCCTTCAACCCCGACAAGGAAGACAACCAGACCATGCAGTCGTCGCTGTATTTCACTCAGCTGAGGATACTTAACGAGGAAGTTACCGTAGACACAAAGAACTCGCCGCTGAAGGAGAACATCATGTTCACCAGACGCCTCACCCTGCCTTACGACATGGCAACATTCTCGCTGAGGGTGGTGTCGCCGAGCTTCGGCGTTACCAGCGGCAGCATGTACAGCTACAAGCTCGAGCCCGTCAACTCAGAATGGATAAGCATGTCGGGCAACCAGATATCGTTTGCCAACCTGCCTCCGGGCACATACAACCTGTGTGTAAAGGTTGACACACACGGACAGACCATAACCAAAAGTCTTGAGATAGTGATAACTCCGCCATGGTACAGTTCTAAATGGGCCTATCTGGCATACATTATACTTATCGTGGCCGGAGTTATGCTGTGGTTTGTGCTCTACCGCAACCACAAGGAGAAGCAGCTGCGCGAGCGCCAGCACCTCTTTGTCGTGAACAAGGAGAAGGAGCTGTATCAGAACAAGGTGAACTTCTTTACCGAAGTGGCCCACGAGATACGCACGCCGCTGACGCTGATCGACGCGCCGCTCGAGGCCATAGAGGAGATAGGGATAAACAACAGCCGCGTGCAGCACTATCTGAAAGTTACGCGGCAGAATACCAAGCGGCTGCTCAACCTTACGGGCCAGCTGCTCGACTTCCAGAAGATCGACTCCAACAGGCTCACGTTCAAATATGAGAACGTAGACATAAGCGCGCTGGTGAACGAGACCATTGACCGCTTTGAGCCTGCCATGACGCTGAAGGACAAGGAGCTGATAAGAAACGTGGCCGACGAGCCCGTGATAGTTTCTACCGACAGGGAGGCCGTCATCAAGATTCTGAGCAACCTGCTTAACAACGCCCTGAAGTATGCCCGCCGCAGGGTGAAGGTGTCGCTCACTACAGACGACAGCAACTTCATAATAAAGGTTACGAGCGACGGCGACAAGATATCAGACAGCGAGAAGAAGCTAATCTTCAAGCGCTTCTACCAGATAGACAAGTCGAACAGCGGCGAGAACGGCGTGGGCATAGGCCTTCCGCTTTCGCTTTCGCTCGCATCGCTGCTGGGCGGAAGTCTTGAGCTGGCCGACGACGGCAGCGACGGCAACACCTTTGTGGCCATACTGCCGCAGAACAAGGAGGGCATAAAGCACAACAACAAGCTGACCGTTGACACGTCTGACTATCTGCTCGAGGAAGAAACCAACCAGGCAAAGGAGAACACAGGCGGATACACCGTGCTGATAGTTGAGGACAACGACAACATGCGCGAGTTTCTGGCCGAGCAGGCCAACATGTCGTTCACGATAGAGACGGCGCGCAACGGCAAGGAGGCTCTCGAGAAGCTGGCCGGCAGCCACATCGACCTGATAGTGTCTGACGTGATGATGCCCGAGATGGACGGCTTCAGCCTGTGCAAGGCGGTCAAGGCAGACATCAACCTGTCGCACATACCAATAGTGTTCATCACCGCCAAGAACGACCTTGAGAGCAAGATAAAGGGCCTTCAGCTCGGCGCCGAGGCATATATAGAGAAGCCCTTCTCGGTGAAGTTCTTCCGCCAGCTCATACGTTCGCTGCTCGACAACAGGCGGCGCGAGCGCGAGTCGTTCTCCAAAAAGCCCTTCTTCAACATGGACAACATGCACATGACGAAGGCCGACGAGGAGTTTATGAACAAGGTCATAAAGATTATAGAGGACAACGTGGGCGAAGACAACTTCAACGTGGAGTGCATGGCTGACATTCTGTGCATGAGCCACTCGAGCCTGCTGCGCAAGATAAAGTCGGTGTTCAACATGTCGCCCGTTGAGCTTATCAGGCTCATCAAGCTGAAGAAGGCCGCCGAGCTCATACAGGAGGGCAAGCACCTCATAGGCGACATCTGCTATATGGTGGGCATATCGTCGCCGTCGTATTTCAGCAAGCTGTTCTTCAAGCAGTTTGGCATAAGCCCGAAGGACTTTGAGAAGCAGTGCAGGGAGAAGCAGGGCAACGGCTGAGCACCATAAAAAAAACGGACAGACCAGGATTGTTACGGCAATGGCATGTGTGCCGGCACCGGCGCTGAAAGCCGGCGCCGTGGCCCGTGCCATGACCGCGAAGATGATAAGGACAAAATGTTTTAACCTATGAAAACAAGCAATTTCAGACGCATTGCGGCAGCTGCTGCCGTGGCCTTGTGTGCCGCCGGAGCAGACGCAAAGGTGGTGCTGCCTCACTTTGTTACCGACAGCATGGTGGTTCAGCAGCAGAGCCTCTGGACCATAACGGGCAGGAGCAGCGGCAGCAGGGTGAAGGTCAGGGCCTCGTGGAGCAGGCATGCCCTGACGGCTAAGGTGATGAGCGACGGCACGTTCAGCATCAGGCTGGCCACGCCCAAGGCCGGAGGACCCTACACGATAACCTTCGACGACGGCGACAGGACCACGTTGCGCGACATCTATTCGGGCGAGGTGTGGCTCTGCTCGGGGCAGTCGAACATGGAGATGCCCGTGGGCGGCTGGGGAAAGGTGATGAACTACTGGCACGAGATAATGTCGGCCAATCATCCCGAAGTGAGATTCTTGCAGATAAGCAAGCAGCGCAGCTTTGTGCCCGCGGCCGACACCGACGTGAACATGGGCGGCTGGCGCACGTGCACGCCGGAGACCGTTGAGAACTTCTCGTCGGTGGCATACTTCTATGCCCGCGAGATGTCAAGGCGCCTGGGCGTCCATGTGGGCGTGATAGACTGCACCTGGGGCGGCACGCCGGCCGAGGCTTGGAGCAGCTATGCAGGCGTCAGCTCGGTTGAGGGCTTTGAGAACGAGACAGGCATGATGGCCGACAACGGCTTCGACAAGGACAGGATAAAGGCCGAATATGAGCGCCGCGTGGCCGAGTGGGTGAGCATGGCCACGGAGGGTGTGGCCGACAGCGGCGGCAAGGTGTGCCTGCCCGCCGACGGCAGTCTGCCCGTGATGCCCGTTCCGGGGCAGTGGGAAAGCTCAGCCCTGCCCGGATTCAACGGCATTGTGCTGATGCAGCGCGAGATCGACATACCTGCCGGATGGGCAGGAAAGCCCGTGGAGCTGCACCTCGGAGCCATAGACGACGAAGACGTTACCTACTTTAACGGAACAAAGATAGCCGAAGGCTCGGGCTACAACGTGGAGCGCACCTACACCGTTCCGGCAGAGCTGGTGAAGGGCGGCAAGGCTCTGATAACCGTAAGAGTTACCGACTTTGAGGGAGAGGGCGGCATCTGCGGCAGCGCTTCAGACCTGTTTGCACGGCAGGGCGACAGCCGCCTGCCGCTCGACGGCAACTGGGCATACAAGGTGGCTGCCGACTTCGGCAAGCTGCCGCGGCGTCCTGTGTCGGCCGAGAGCGCGTCTTTCCCCACGGTGCTGTACAACGCCATGCTTTATCCGCTGCGGCAGTTGCCCATAAAGGGCGTGCTGTGGTATCAGGGCTGCGCCAACGTGGGGCGTGCCGCCCAGTATGGGCCGCTGTTCCGCCGGCTTATATCCGACTGGCGCCGCCTGTGGGGCAACGACAGCCTGCCGTTCTACTTTGTTCAGCTGGCGGCATATCTTAAGCCCGTGCAGGTGCAGCCCGACTCTGAGTGGGCGGCGCTGCGGCAGGCACAGGCAGGCGCGCTGAGCCTTGACGGCACGGCCATGGTGGTTACGACAGACATAGGCGACAGCACCGACATACATCCGAAGAACAAGCAGGAGGTGGCGCGCAGGCTGTCGCTCGTGGCCCTCCGGCGCGCCTACGGCTTCAGCGACATAACCGACAGGGCGCCCGCCCTGAGCAACTGCGAGATAAAGGGCAGCGAGGCAGTGCTGAGGTTTGACGGCGACGTGGTTACCAGGGGCGAGGCTCCGCGAGGCTTCATCGTGCTGACCGACAAGGGGCAGTGGGCTGCGCCCGAAGCCGTGAAGACCGACGCGCGCACCATAAGGATAACCGCAGGCGGAAACATAGTGGCCGTGAGATACAACTGGGCCGACTATCCCTGCGGCAACCTGTTCGGGCCGACGGGGCTGCCCGTGGCTCTGTTTGAGGCAGGCTCACGCTGACCGTGAGGCCCTGCGCACAGGAAAATCAGGACATTAAGGACATAAATATTTTTAACTAATAAAACACAGTAAAGACATGAAAATCGTAACAAAACTATTCGTGGCACTGGGCCTGCTGGCATTTGTCTGCAAGGCCGGAGCCAAAGAACAGATTGTGGTAGAGACCGGCAGCACGAGCCTCGTGTTCACCGTGGGCGACAACGGCCGGCTGTACCAGAGCTACTTCGGCAAGCGCCTTACGGACAAGAGCGAGTATGCCATGCTGCCGCAGGGCAAGGAGGCATACATGACACACGGCATGGAAGACTACTTTGAGCCTGCGCTCCACATAACGCGCTCTGACGGCAACCCGTCGACGCTGCTGAAATACAAGAGGCACGAGACAAAGGCATGCGACGGCGGCACGGAGACCGTGATATATCTTGCCGACCCCGTGTATGCCGACGAGGTGGCAATGCACTTTGTGGCCTACGCCAAGGAAGACGTGTTTAAGGCGTGGACCGAGATATTCAACAGGGAGAAGTCGGCCATAACGCTCGAGAAGTATGCCTCGTCGATGCTCCACATGTATGCGCCGAAATATTACCTGACACAGTATAACGGCGACTGGGCCACCGAGGCGGGCAGCCACACGCAGGAGCTTTACTTCGGCAAGAAGGTGATAGACACCAAGCTGGGAGCGCGCGCCGACATGTTCTGCCAGCCCTTCTTCCAGCTGTCGCTCGGCAGCAAGGCCACTGAGAGAGAGGGCGAGGTGCTGGTGGGCACGCTGGCATGGACGGGCAACTTCAGGTTTACGTTCGAGGTTGACAACCTTGGCGGCCTGCGCGTGATAAGCGGCATCAACCCCTATGCGTCGCAGTACACCGTGGCAAAGAACAAGAGCTTCAGGACTCCTGAGTTTATCTTCACCCTGAGCCAGAGCGGAACAGGACACGCCAGCCGCAACCTGCACGACTGGGCGCGCAAGTATCAGATAAAGGACGGCCAGGGCGACCGCATGACGCTGCTGAACAACTGGGAGGCTACTTACTTCGACTTCGACGAGAACAAGCTGCTCTCGCTCATCGGCGAGGCCAAGGAGCTGGGCGTTGACATGTTCCTGCTCGACGACGGATGGTTCGGCAACAAATACAAGCGCCACAGCGACACGCAGGCACTGGGCGACTGGGAGGTTACGGCCGACAAGCTGCCCAACGGCATAGGACGACTGACGGAGGAGGCCAAGAAGCAGGGCGTGAAGTTCGGCCTGTGGATAGAGCCTGAGATGGTTAGCCCCAAGTCGGAGCTGTATGAGAAGCACAAGGACTGGGTGATAACGCTGCCTAACCGCGAGGAGTATTACTTCAGAAACCAGCTCGTGCTCGACCTGTCTAACCCCAAGGTGCAGGACTATGTGTTCGGCGTGGTGGACGGACTGATGACGAAGTATCCCGACATAGCCTACTTCAAGTGGGACTGCAACAGCCCGATAACCAACATCTACTCTAACTACGAGAAGATGAAGCAGACACACCTTTATGTTGACTACGTGCGCGGACTCTACAACGTACTGGAGCGCATCAAGGCAAAATATCCCGACCTGCCCATGATGCTGTGCTCGGGCGGAGGCGGACGCACCGACTATGAGGCGCTGAAATATTTTGTAGAGATGTGGCCGAGCGACAACACCGACCCCGTGGAGCGCATCTTCATACAGTGGGGCTACTCGCAGGTGTTCCCTGCCAAGGTGCAGTGTGCCCACGTAACTACATGGAACAAGGCGGCAAGCATAAAGTTCAGGGTGAACGTGGCCATGATGGGCAAGATGGGCTTCGACATCAACCTGCACGACATTCCGGCAGGAGAGCTGGCCTACTGCAAGCAGTCGATAGCCGACTTCAACAGGCTGAAGCCCGTGATACTCGACGGCGACCAGTATCGCCTCGTGTCGCCATACGAGGGCAACCACACCTCTACGATGTATGTCAGCAAGGACAAGGCCAGCGCCGTGGTGTTTGCCTTCGACATATTCCCGCGCTACAGCGAGAAGCTATACAACGTGGTGATGGAAGGGCTCGACGCTTCGAAGAAGTATGACGTGCGCGAGATAAACCGTGCCGACGGCTCGCAGGGCGAGGTGAAGACCTACTCGGGCGAGTATCTCATGACCGTTGGTCTGCCGCTCTTCAGCGCGCAGAAGCTGAGCAGCCGCGTGTATGAGCTGAAGGCAAGATAACGGGGCCGATGCCTTTGAAATAAAACTAAAAAGGTCCGGCAGCCATGTCCTGATGACGTGGCTGCCGGACTTTCTTTTATCCCATATCTGCCTTCGCAGGGCATGGCTGCCGTTAGTGTGCCTGCCTCATTGCCGCCGGCTTTTGGGCGGCATGGGCGGATGTGCAGGGCTGAAGCATGCGGCGCCGTGAATGGTATGAGGCGGCTGCATGACGCCTGACTGGTTGCCTGACTCCGGGCGGCATGCATGGTGGCTGCCCGTATATTTGCCGCTGCGGACATAAATAAAGCCCGGAGCCAGAGAGTCTGACGCCGGGCAATGAAGCGCTCTTCACAAAAAATAATGTCCTATTTCATAATTTTTATTGCCTTGCTTGTTCCGTCGGCATACTTGCTTACCATGATGCTTACGCCCTGGGCTGCATTGCTGATGCGGCGGCCTGAGAGGTCGAAGTATTCTGTTGCTACGACATCCTTGTTGCTGTTTTCAACATTGCTGATGGCTGTTGTAGACTTGCCTGTTATGGTCATGTTTTTGCAAGATCCGCTGAAATAGTATCCTTCATCATTCTGGCTGTCGCCGGGATAGTAGAAGTAGTCAGTCAGTTCTATTCCGCTCTCAGATGTGTAAGAGTCGCTCGAGCTGCTGTATGTGAACTTGCAGTTGTCAACAAAGTCTGTTGCTGTTCCGAAGAGCAGTGCATTGTCGTCGCTTGCCACTCCGTAAGAAGAAACGATGAGGTCGTCGCCTTCAAACGTTCCCATCAACCATGCCTCAGGATATTCGGGCATGAGGTTCTTTATATAGCAAAGATCGCCAAGGTTTATTATGTCGACAGTTGAAGATTTGCTGTTTCCGTAGTAGTCGTTGTATGTATATTTGTGTGAAACGGCTTCGGGGAAGAGTTCTGCCGGATAATAGTAGAAAGATGTGCAGTAGGTGTAAACCTCTGTCTGGCTGCCGTTGGTGATGAATGCTGTGAGATATTCGCCTTCAGCAGAGTAGTAGATTCCGCTCTCGGGGTCGAGCGACAGCTTGAAGCTGCTGCTTGTTAAAGGTTCGCCTGTCTCAGCGTCCATTTTACAAACAAACAGAGATATTCCGTCTTGATTGTATATCTCCTGATTGTTCTCTATGGTTATCTCCTTTGTGCTCTCGTCGTATGTACCTTTAAGATATATGTCTTCGCCCACAACGGTTCTAAGGAACATGTTAGGTATGCTTACCGTGCCGTCATTGCCGAACACGATGTCATATTTTACGTGCAGTCTCTGCATTTCGCCTACTTGACTTACCGACTCGATGCAGTCTGTATAGTATGATTTTGTTGTTCCTTCAGGTGCGGCCTGTGCCTTCACCTTGTTTGTGCTGTTTGCTTTTTTCAGGTTAACGCGGTTGGAGGTCTCAAATTTCATGCTGTTTTCGGCTTTCTGTCCGTTCAGTTTGGTTGCCTTTAGCATTGGTGTCTGTGCAAATGTGTTCATTGAGAACAGTGTAAATGCAATAAGTAAAAGTTTCTTCATAAGCTAACTTTTAGTCGGTTAAACATTATAAGTTGATGTTGTATTTCTCTTCAAAAGTAATATTTTTTATCTTAAATGAGATTAAAATTGAAATATTTTTTTAGTTTTATGTTATCATAATTGATTTATATCAATTGTAAAATACGAAAAGTTACAGATTGTAAGTCTTTGTGCTGTTTTGTTTGCCCTTTGTTATTTAATAAGTGTAAAGTTGCGTCTTTTATGTTATGTACGTGCGCCTGTGCGTTACTTTTCTTATGGGCGCCGCGCGCGTATGTGCATGTGCCTGTCTCTGCCTGTGCGCGCGTGCGCAGCGGTCTTGTTCGTATGCGTGCGCACGGCCGTGTTTGCAGGGCTTCCGTCGTTGCCGTTATGCCGGCTTTGGGCATCTGGATATGGGCAGGAAGATGGTAAAAACTCAGGACAAAATTATTTTCCGTTCTGGAAAATCAAAGTATAACGGATGTTAAATTATGGTTTTCAAATATATTCTTTTATTAACATCGGTTAGCTTTTGTGTGCGTTGTGTGTCTTAAAACCGGTATTTTCAGACGCCAAAAGGGCGCTTTTCATGGTGCAGGAGCACCGCTTTCGGTGCCTAAACCTATCGTTTTTGCATCGCAAACGGCACAGTAATGTTTTTTAACACGGCCAACTGAGCAGCCGTTTCGATGTAAATACCTGAATGTCAGATGCTTGGCAAAAATGCTGATTTTCCGGCTTTTTCGCGCCAAACGGCCGTGGCGCCACGGCTGTGGCCATTCTGAGAGCGTCAAGCGTCATGCCTTTTGTCATAAAAGTTTACAAAAGTCTGCCTCTCCTTGCAGCGTGTCCTGCCTGTAGGTATGCCGCCGCCGGCAGGGGCATGTGCGCCCCCGTGGCGTCAGATTATGCCGAAATGGCGCAGTGCCTTGCTCACGCCGTCGTTGTCAACATGGTCGGTAACGTATGATGCCAGCGCCTTCACGTCGTCGATGGCGTTGCCCATGGCCACGCCTATGCCCGCCGCGCAGATTATCGACTTGTCGTTGCCGCCGTCGCCGAAGGCCATAGTCTCGCTGATGTCCATGCCCAGGTGTTCGGCCATGCGCTGCAGCGCCTTGCCCTTGTCGGCCCCGCGCGCCGTCACGTCGGCAAATGCCGGATACCATCTTGCGGCTATGCAGTGGGGCAGCTGCGGCATGACGAGCTTCTCCTGCTGCTCGTCTATGATGGGCGTAAGCTGCAGTATGGGCTGGCTTAGCACCGTGTCGAGACTGATGTCCTCGCCCAGGTCGTTGACGTTGAGCAGCTGTCGGAACACCTTGTCAACCATCTCGTCGGGATGATACACCGTGAGGTCTTTCGCCCCCACCACCATCGTGGCAAAGTTCATCTCGTCTGCCAGCCGTATCAGCGTGCGTGCGTCCTCGAGCGGAATGTCTACGCAGCTCACCACCTTGTCGCCTATGAAGCTGTAGGCGCCGTTAGTGGTTATATATCCGTCTATCAGATGTTCTATGGCGTGCAGGTTGTTGATCAGTTTCACCGGCCGTCCGGTAGATATATACACGCCCACGCCGTTTCTCTTTGCCTGTTCGAGTGCGTCAACCGTTGATTGTGGTATCTCGTGTGTGTTGAAGCTCACGAGTGTTCCGTCTATGTCAAAAAATAAAGCCTTAATCATACTCTTTTCCTGAAATTATCTTTATTGAGTGCAAAGATAGTGCAAGCCGAGTGCATGGCAAAATGAAAGACATAGTTTTTTAAGTTTGCAGTGTTGAGGCGCCGCCTGTTTTATATAATATAAGAAGTATGAATTTCGGATCGCAGATCCTTATACTATATGCTGTCGGATTGCAAATCCGACAGAACAATAGCCTTGCAAAATGATAACGCTATTTGTGGCTATATGTAAATCTACAATATGAAAAACAAAGACTGATGTCAGCTGTATTTGGTTGCATATAAAACATATTTACGATGCGAAAAAACAAGACTAATGTTCTGTCGGATTTGCAATCCGACAGCATATAGTATAAGGATCTGTGATCCGCAACTCATACCGCTTAACCAATGAAAATAAAAAATAATATGCATTCATTTTGCCATGCACTCACCTTGCACTATCTTTGCCGTAATAAACAAAGGTAATGAATATGGTAAAGACGGAATATGAGATAATAACCGGAGAGATGACGGCGCTGCGTGACGACGCACAGAGCAAGCAGCTGCAGCGCTTCTTCAAGACAGGCGAAGGCGAATATGGACATGGCGACAAGTTCTTGGGTATTAAGGTGCCTGCGACTCGAAGCGTGGCAAAGCGGCACAAGACGGCTGACAACGACACGTTAAGGCGGCTCATGCAGTCGGAATGGCACGAGATAAGGCTCTGCGCGCTGCTCATAATGGTTGAGAAGATGAAGAAGGCCGACGACGGAGCACGCCACGAACTTACCGACATGTATCTCTCTGTTACAGACCGCATAAACAACTGGGACCTAGTAGACCTCAGTGCGCCGCATATCGTGGGGAACTATCTGCTCGACAAGCCGCGCGACCTGCTCTACACCCTTGCCGGCAGCCCCCTGCTATGGGACAACCGCATAGCCATGGTGGCCACCTATGCCTTCATAAAGCAGGGCGACCTCGACGACACCTATGCCCTCGCATTGCGCTTCATAAGCCATCCGCATGAGCTTATGCACAAGGCCACGGGCTGGATGCTGCGCGAGGCAGGCAAGCGCGACATGGGCAGACTGAGAGCCTTCGTCATGGAGCATCATGCACAGATGCCGCGCACCATGCTGCGCTATGCCATCGAGAAGTTTCCCGAAGACGAGCGCAAGATGATACTCAGAATGAAGTGAGCCTTAACCCCCAATAGGCTGTTATGCTTTCGGGCTGAAAGCATGAATGCGCAAAATAGATAAAGCTGTGTGCGGTATGATGACCGTCATGGTTGATAAGGCAGGCCGCACGCAACGCCAGACAGGCAGATGAACACGGGGCAGACGGCTAATTTGGGTTAAAATGCAAAGTAATGACTAAACCTTTTCAGTCTGCGTGCATCTAAATAAAATGAATGCCGTCAGGTTTGCTGACAAACATGAGGCAACGACTAACTATTTACAAACAACAAACGTTACATTTATACCTAAATTATGAAAAAAGGATTCATCGTGATGGCTCTTGCCGCTACATTCGCACTTACCGCCGTAACGCCGGCTGAGGGCCAGACAAAGAAAACAAGTCAGACTAAAACAGACAAGAAAGACAACAAGCAGAAAACCTATAAGACGTGGACGTCGTGGGCTGCACATCTCGAGCCTGAGTTCTTCACTACGGCCGAGGCAGTGCGCATAGGCGACAACGTGCTGCTGTATCAGCAGAACACGGGCGGATGGCCGAAGAACATCGACATGGCCAGGAACATGACCGACGCCGACAAGAAGAAGGCAGAGGCCGACAAGAGCATTGCCAAGTACAGCACGATAGACAACCGCGCCACCTCTACCGAGATAATCTACCTGTCGAAGCTGTATAACGCCACGGGCACAGAGAAGTATAAGGACGCCGTGCTCAGGGGCATGCAGTATCTCTTTGATGCACAGTATGACAACGGCGGCTGGCCGCAGTTTTATCCCTACAACAAGAAGTATCACACGCACATCACATATAACGACGACGCCATGATCAACGTGATGAAGATCATGCGCGACGCAAGTCTGGGCAAGGCTCCATTCGCCTTCTTCCCCGACAGCGTAAAGATGAAGGCCAAGACGGCTCTCGACAATGGCATCAGCTGCATACTGAAAACGCAGTATGTGCAGAACGGCAAGCCCACGGTGTGGTGTGCGCAGCACGACGAGAAGACCCTGCTGCCCGCCAACGCACGCGCCTTCGAGCTGGCGTCGCTCAGCGGACAGGAGTCTGACGACATCGTGCTCTTCCTCATGTCGCTGTCAAAGCCCTCGCCCGAGGTGGTCAACTGTATTGAGGCAGCCGTGGAGTGGTTCCGCCAGAACGAGATAGACGGATACAAGATAGAGAACTTCAAGAACAGCGACGGCAAGAAAGACTGGCGCCTGGTGAAGTGTGCCGAGGGCGAGGTGTCGAAGCCTCTGTGGGCACGCTTCTATACGCTCGAGGACAACCGCCCATTCTTCTGCGACCGCGATGGCGTGATGAAGTTCGACGTCAGCGAGATAGGCCACGAGCGTCGCACAGGCTACAGCTGGTACAACTCTGAGGCTCTTAAGGTGTTTAAGAAGTATGAGCAGTGGAGCAAGAAATACGGAAAGAACAAGACGGAGGGTAACTGATGAGATATTTTATTTATGCAGACAACCGGCAGCAGGGGCCTTTCTCCGTAAGCGAACTTATGGAGCGCGGCCTCTCTTCGGAGACTCTTGTGTGGGCCGAGGGCATGGAGCAGTGGACTCCGGCCTGGCAGGTGAGGGAACTTAAGGACGCCATGGAGGGCAAGGCGCAGCCCGGCCCCGTGCCTCCGCCCCTGCCGTTTGAGCCGTCGGCACGTGCAGAGAGCGCTTCAGGTCAGGCTGACGGCGGACGCGACGACCGCACAGGCGCATCCGGCAGCGCGGCATATTCGGCCGGGCAGGGCGGAGTCAGCGTCACGTCGGGCATGGCCGATGCTGCCGAAGAGATAATATATGAGCCTCGCCGCAGGCACATCGGCGGCCGCGTGGCAGGCATAGTGGTGGCCGTTGTCATAGCCTTTGCGCTCACCGTAACCTGTCCTACGCGCGAACAGCACTGCGAAGCCGTGGCAGGCGAGATAAGCGCGGCCATAAGCCAGAGCAACGGCGCGTCGGGCTTCTGGGGCATGTTCAGCAACATATTTGCCTCGGGCGTGGTCAACATGGCCGTAAGCCAGTTTCTGGATGTAGACAACTATTATCTCTTCTCCATAGGTACAATCAACATCGAGGGCAAGTCGAGAGCCGTGTCGTTCGGCATTCTCAACCACGTGTTCACCTTCGACAACGACTATATCAGGGAGGCTCTCAACGAGGAGCGCATGGCCGAGTGATGCCTTCTGCTCATTCTTTTTGTGTGGATTGACGTCTGAATAGTGTTTCAAGATGTCACATTGCAGCGGCGCAGGCTGCTATGTGTCGTTCCTTGGAGCCATGTCAGCTGTGTCATATAGGCATGTCATGACCTTTTGCCGTGTCGCGTTTCTTAGGCTTTGCGCATGTCTTTTTTGTGGTTCATCCGATGTTTCGAGTGATATGTTAATAAGTTAGCGGAATTAATCTAATGCATACTAAATTCTGCCAATGGGCTTGTTGTTGATAAAGTTTACATATTACAGAATGGTAAGTGCACTATTTTGCTAGTGATTTCGGCAAACAAACCATCTGTTATTTTTGCATAATTTCTGATGAACATGAACTGATTTGTTAGTTGCGAGAATATAGTTTCTATTCTTTTTTCTTGCTCTTGCAAATGGAACGAATGTCGGTTTTCAATTCTTTTGGTTGAGCTGATATGGACATTTCAGTCTTATATGCTGTTTCGAATAGATCAAATTGCACATCAGTTTCTATTATCCCTTGTATCCGTGTATGCCGCAATTGTGATAATCTGGCTTTAATCCTTTATGTAATTGAAATCAACCGTGCTTGCCTTAGACAAATCGTATGAGTGGATAACTTTACTTAACCCACAGAGTGCGTGTAATTTATATCCGAAATAATTAGCGTTTTGAAAAGTATAAAATCCAAAGTCGAGAGCTTGTGAGAACTCATCGGTTCGTCCCGTTTTTACAATGCTTACTCCTTGAAACGCAACAAACTTGTATTGGCATGGAATCTACAAAGAAATGTTTCTTTCCATTATTCATTTTCATGGCGATATTCTTACGTATTTCTTCACATAAGCCTGTGGCTTTCTTCCTGCGGTCATTGAACTGTTTTTGGATATGAGATTGTGGATTCTGTATTTGTATTCCTGTAGCTTATACTCAAATAGCCATTTCTCTCTGTCAATGCTTTCCGTTTCGGCTGTCAAAGACAAGGCTATCACTTCCAAATCCGAAAACTTATGGATTGGACTGCGATGGGGTATATTGTTATGTTCATTGACGATATTTTTATAGTATTGCTTGCATATCTAAAGTATTTTTACGAATTTTGTATGAAGATTGTACATACGATGACTGAAGCTTAAAGGCTTAGGCATCACTAAGTTACTAAAAAATAACGATATATGCAACTTATTATTCATGTTTATCAAAGTAAATTAATTTCGCCAACGGCTAAATCAATATAATTCTAATAAATTAAGATACTAGAACAAGTGATGTTTTTAGAAAGATTGAAGTAAGAAAAAATATTAATTAGTTTATAAAAATAGAGGAAAATAGGAAATGAAAAGAATAATGTTATTAATTATTTTGTTTTGTTCTTTTTTGAACTCATTAATTTCTCAGACAATAATAAAAATGGAAGAGAGTAATGGTGTATATAAGATTCCTTGCATAGTGAATGGAGCAAGAATGAAGTTTATTTTTGACACTGGTGCCACTTCTGTATCAATGTCAAAACAAATGGCTAACTATCTATTAGAAAACGAATATATTTTGAAAGAAGATGTTATAAGTTCTGGCCAATCGTCCATAGCTGATGGAACAATAGTTGACCACGTTGTAATAAATTTAAGAGATATTGAAATTTCAGGTTTACATTTACACAATGTTAAAGCTGTTGTGTTAGATTCTCAAAATGCACCATTGCTTCTTGGTCAAAGTGCAATACAGAAACTTGGTAGATTTGAAATAAACGGAAATATTCTTAAAATATTAGATGAAGGCAAGTTAGATGAAAATCAAATAAAACAATTATTTACAGATGCTTTTAATGCATTAGATAATGAATTATACACAAAAGCAAAAGAGTGTTTTGAACAATTATATTTGTTGGGAGAACTATCTGATTATGGAAAGTATGAATATGCTCGAACATGTATGCGTTGCAAAGATTATGTAAAAGCCTATTCTGTTACTAACGAAATAAAAGATTTTGATTTTTTCAAAAAAAATGACATTAATATATTTTTCTTGTTGGGATGGGTAAATGAATACAATAACAAGTATGATGATGCCATTGTATATTATAAAAAGGCTTTTGATTTTCCTTCTGCTACATACGAAGATAAGGCTGGATATGCAGAATGTATGGCATTTATTTATAAAAAATTGAAAGATTATCAAAATGCTAACAAAAACTATCAAATGGCTATATTATGTTATGGGTATGAGTATGGAGTTAATGACCAATATATATTTGATGACTGCTTTGGTAAATTGGATAAAAATAAAAAATCCTATAGAAACGATAATATAGACAACTGTGTTTTTAATTATATAGAAACGGCTTATGATGCTGGCGTATATAGTAATAAAGATTATTTATATTCTATTTGTCTTTTAGCGAAAAATCAAAATAAGTATGCAATTAAAAGGTGTAATAAAGCACAAATTGATTTTGATGAATTTCTAAATGGATATTAATTTTTATTCGAAATACGCCGATTTTATAGTACCTCTTTCAGAAGTCTACGGCATGTATAGTGTATTAATGTGTTTGTCAGCAAAATAAGTATTAGTATAAACTTAAAAGAAAAGTTATGGAATTAAACGAATTGAAAGAAATATGGCTGTCTACGTTTCCTAATAGTAGCCATACAAATGACGTAAAACGTTTTATACGTTATGCTTTAGAACTTGCAAAAGTCAACGGTTCACTTAATCATGCAGAAATGAGCGCAAGAGGCATCAGCCCTCGTCGTATAGAGGAATATCAACGTCAATACGAATTTTTACGAGATGTCCTTGAAGTTCTTGATGAGAGATAAGATGAACGCATACGATACGTTATGCATTTTTTTGCATAACGTATCGTGAAAATATTTTCGTTATGAGAGAGCATTTTTATAATGCTTTGATGACTTATGTGTAAATTCTTACAATTTTTTATTTTCTTAGAAAAACACCTGAAATGAAATAACGGTATTCTTTATACAGTAAATATAAGTAAAAACAAGTATATGTTTGAATAGGAGAATAAACAAAAAGAGTACAGATTTATGCCCCTGTTTATCCTTCCTGCAGCCGTTGCTGCAATGTTTTTCGTGTGAAAAACATGCTTTTTCAGTCATTAAATCCCCCGTCAGCCGCAGAAATTACCAATTGTTAACTGCCTTTCGTTTTTAAACACTTACTTTTGCGCCCCGATATCAACAACTAACAACCGTAAAGTATGATGAAGGACAGTATAGATTTCGGAACAACAAAGGTGTCAAGCCTTTTCAGCAAGCTGCTCATGCCCACGTTGCTCGGCATGGTGTCGTCGGCCCTTTTCGTTATTACCGACGGCATATTCGTTGGCCGCGGCCTTGGCAGCGATGCTCTGGCGGCGGTGAATATCGTTGCGCCGCTGTTTCTTATAAATACCGGCATCGGACTTATGTTCGGCGTGGGCGCGTCGGTGGTGGCGTCTATCCATCTGTCTCACGGCAAGCCGAAGACGGCGCGCATAAACGTCACTCAGGCCGTGATAGCCCTCAGCATGCTGGTGGCGGCGTTCAGTGCGCTCATCGTGTGGCGTGCGCCCGGCGTGGCATGCCTGCTTGGCAGCTCTGAGCGTCTGCTCGCGCCTGCCGTCGAGTATATCTACGGCGCCGTGCCGTTCTTTGTGTTCAGCGCCATGCTCAGTGCCGGAATGTTCTACATAAGGCTCGACGCCTCGCCGCGCTACGCCATGATGTGCAACGTGGTGCCGGCGCTGCTCAACATCGTTCTCGACTATCTTTTTATCTTTGTGTTCCACTGGGGCGTGATAGGTGCGGCCGTGGCCACCAGTCTTGGCTATATAGCCGGTGCCGGCATGGTGCTGTGGTATATGCTGATGATGGGGCGCACCATAAAGCTATGCCGCGTTAAGACCCATCTGCGCAGTCTGCGAATGACGCGCCGCAACGTGGGCTATATGTGCCGTCTGGGCTTCCCGTCGCTGCTCTGCGAGGCTGCCATCGCCATCATGATGTTTGCCGGCAACTATGTGTTCATAGCCTATCTCGGCGAGGACGGCGTGGCGGCCTACAGCATAGCGTGCTATGTGTTCCCCATAATCTTCATGGTGTATAACGCCATAGCGCAGTCGGCTCAGCCCATTCTGAGCTACAACTACGGCGCGCGGCTCACCAGGAGGGTAAGCTCTGCCTTGCGCATGGCTCTGTTTACGGCCCTTGGCAGCGGCGTGATGTTTCTGCTGATAATGTATTTCTTCGCGCCGGACATAGTGTCGCTGTTCATTCCGGCAGGCTTTCCTGCCAACACGATAGCCGTGGGCGGCATGCCCCTGTTTGCGCTGGGCTTCGTGCCGTTTGCCGTCAACATCGTGGCCATAGGCTATTGTCAGAGCGTTGAGCGCGACGCTGCCGCCATGTTCATCACGGCCATGCGCGGCTATGTGCTCATGCTGCTGTGCTTCTGGCTGATGCCCAAGCTGTGCGGGGTGAGCGGCATATGGCTTGCCGTGCCCGTGGCAGAGCTGCTTACGTGCGTATTAATCTTTGTGATGTATTTGAGAAATCGGAAATGATTTGCTACCTTTGTGGCTGCCTATGGCCTTATGGCGGCGGCTGCCGCGGCCTGTCGCTGTCCGTGCCGGCTTGTCCGGGATGAATGCAGGTGCAGGTGTGCTGACGCGCTGTCAGGCAGCGGCGCCGGCGCAACGGGCGGCTGCACGCACGACGGCTGAATGCTCGGTGCAGGCCGTTGGCTGTGGGATATTCGGGCAAAAGGCATGCCGAACGATTTTAATACGTGTGATTATGGAAACTTTTGAGGAGTGTCTGTGCCGGCGCAGCGGACTCAGCATGAGCGACGTTGAGGCTCTCAAGGCGCACATGACACGCATGGAGATACTGAAGGGCGACACGCTTGTGCGCAGGGGAGGGCGCAACACTGACATATATATTATAGTGGACGGGATATGGCGCGCGTCGTATGTCAATTCCGACGGCAACGACATAACCCTGTGGTTTGCGTCAAAGGGCGACCTGCTCTTCTCGTCGTGGTGCTTTGTGGGCAACATGCCGTCGATGATAGCGCTCGAGGCCATGAGCGACGGCGTTGTCTATGGCATAAGCCGCAGCGATGCCGAAGACTTCTTCATGTCGTCGGTTGAGGCTGCGCGCATAGGCCGCAGGCTCTATGAGAAGGAGATTTTCGAGATAGAGCGGTGGCTGCTCAGCAGCGGTGCACCGAGGGCACGCGAGCGATATGAGACTCTGCTGGACGAGAAGGCCGAACTGCTGCAGCACGTGCCGCTGAAATACATCGCCTCGTATCTGTTCATAACGCCCCAGTCGCTCAGCCGCATCAGGGCAGAGATGGCGCGCGGCAGGAAGAAGAGACACTGACTAATGGCGGACGTAAACCCATGTAGGCAATTATGCCCCATACGGCTTTATCCTTTATGTGTATTCCTGTGTTCAGCCGTCTTTCAGTTTTCGGTTCCCCTTTCTTTCGTCCGTTTCCTATTGATATAGCCTGCCGTTCATGCTGATAACAAGACGAAATACAGCTCAATATAAAGCAAAATGCAGACCTAGTCATAGCGCCTTATGGCGGTTAAAGCATCAGGCTGCATCACGATGACAATGCGCCCGCCTGCGGAGGTTTATGCCGCAGGCGGGCGCACTTATTTCAGCTGTTTTTCCACGGCTTTTTGCCCGTTTTGCAAAAGCTGTCCTTTTGCGCTGCAATATGTGGCATATTGGCGCCCGAAAGGATAGCTTTCGCGTCGCCGTTTGCCGCCTTTTGCGCGGTGATGCCTGCCGCCGTCGTGTGGCGGTGCCGCTTGGCAGCATTGCCGGCCGTCTCCGTTGCCGCTTTTTCATGCTAAGAGTCTTGTTTCTGATGCCCACATGATGTTCCACGTCTGTCAGTCTTACGCACTGCCTGATGCGCCCTTTCAGTGCCGCCGTGGCAGGATGACATGGGGGCAGAACACGGCAAAAGACTGTTAAGACGGCGTTTTCCGTTTTTTGGGTACATTTATCTGTAAATAATATACCATGCCGCATGCAGGAATATAATAATTTTGTAGCGTCAGAAAAAGGCATGCTCCGCAGCGCTCTTAATCGAGTTACGCCATGCAGGGGCATCAGCCTGAAGAGACAGCAAGAGCAGTTGTTGAACCAAAAAACTATGTAAGTGTGAAAAAGTTTCTTTATTATGTCGTTGCGTGTTGCCTTGCCGTATCGCATATCTCGTGCGCCAAGGACAACGGCAGCGACGCCGCCGGCACCACACCGGCAACGCCTGGCGGACAGGCGGACGATGTAATGGTGGTGTATTTCTCGCAGACCGGCACCACCGAAGGCGTGGCGCGCCACATAGCCGACATAACCGGCGCAGACACATGGCGCATTGAGGCGGCAGAGTCTTACACCGCGGCAGACCTCGACTACAGCAACCCGCAGTCGCGCTCGTCGCTCGAGCAGAACGACCCCGACGCGCGTCCGGAAATCAAGGGCAGCGTGCCCGACCTGAGCAAGTGCCGCACTATATACCTTGGCTACCCCATATGGTGGGGGCAGGCGCCGCGCGTTGTCTACACCTTCGTTGAGAGCTGCAACCTCAGCGGCAAGACCGTAATACCCTTCTGCACGTCAGGCTCGAGCGGCATAGGCTCAAGCGCAACCCTGCTGCAGGCGCTCGCGCCCGGAGCCACATGGACCGCAGGACGCAGGTTTGGCGCAGGCACTCAGCGCAGTGAGGTGGAACAATGGATCAAGTCGATGGAAACCGCAACAGATGAAGACAACAACATAAATTACAGCAAGATGAACATAAAGGTGAACGGCCGCACCCTCACGGCCACAATGGCAGACAACAGCTCGGCAAGAGCGCTGATAGACCTGCTGAAAGAGGGCGACATCGTGATAGACATGAGCGACTACGGCAACTTTGAGAAGGTGGGCAGCCTGGGCCACACGCTGCCGCAGAACAACGAGAACATAACCACGGAGGCTGGCGACCTCATTCTGTATCAGGGCAACAATTTCGTTATCTACTACGACACCAACACGTGGAACTTTACGCGTCTGGGCAAGATAGACGGCATAAGTAAGGCAGAGCTTAAAGAACTGCTCGGCAAGGGCAACGTAACAGTAACACTTTCGGCACGCAAGTAAGCGTGCCTTTTTTATTTTCCGCCGCTGTATATCATCTTTGTTATCGCGCCTATCTTGTTCTGTCGGTCGATGGAGAAGGTGCGGCTGTGGGCGTCGATAAACCTGAACAGGCTGAGGGCCATGTCGAGCTGCTGCGTCCTGAACGGCTCGGGGCGGTCGTCGGCCTCGGCATAATACAGCTCGGCAAGCATCTCCATGCGGCTTATGCGCTCCTCCTCGGGATACTTTTCGAACGATGACATTATCTCGTCATGCGTTGCCGTGTGATAAAACTCATACGAGCCGAAGTACTGGCGGAACAGGTCTTCGGCCGTCTTGCGGCGCGCTCCCGCCTCGTTCTTCTCGAGATAGCGCTGAAGCGCCGCCATAAACTCACGTATAAGTCGCGAAATGTAGTCTCTCTGAAGCATGTCTTCCTTTGTTTGTTATGTTTCGATGTCTGCTTTTTCTGATGTCTTTATGCTGCCTAAATGCCGGCAGACTCCTGCACGTAGCCGTACAGCTCCTTGTAGAAGGCGTGGCGTGTCATGGTCTGAACGCTGCCAACTATTATCAGTTTCATGCGTGCGCGGGTTATTGCCACGTTCATGCGGCGCAGGTCTGACAGGAAGCCTATCTGCCCGTCGTCGTTCGAGCGCACGAGCGATATTACGATGATGTCGCGCTCCTGCCCCTGAAATCCGTCAACGGTGTTCACTGTTATGCAGCCGCGGTAGGGCTTGAAGAACTCCGCCTTGCGCACCATTCGGCGCAGCAGCTGCACCTGGGCGCGGTAGGGCGATATTACGCCCACGTCGATATGCTCGTCGGCTATGCGCTGACGGCCAATCTTGGTGAAGTAGTTTTTAAGGGCATCGAGCGTCAGTTCGGCCTCAGTCTTGTTTATCCTGCCGAAGCTCTCGCCCACAAACTCCTCCTTAGCGCCGCTCTCCGACGTGTCTATCCATGTTATCGGGTTGTCGTAGTCGAGTATGCCGCGGTACTTAACCTCGGGCGCCGACTCCACGCGTCCGTCGTAGAACCAGTTGCTCGAGAAGCGCATTATCTGTTCGTTCATGCGGTATTGCACCGTCAGCAGCGTAACCACCGACGGCTTGCGCGCCACGATGCGCTCCATGAGCGTTGTGCCCAGTCCGCCCTTCAGTGCCGCAATGCTCTTCACCGTGGGCGGAAGCTGACAGTGGTCGCCCGCCAGCACCACGCGCGATGCCCTGCGTATGGCTATCCAGCAGGCGGCTTCGAGCGCCTGTGCCGCCTCGTCGATGAACAGTGTGCCGAACTTCTGCCCTGACAACAAGTGGCTCGCGCTGCCCGTAAGAGTTGAGGCGATGACCTTGGCCTCGCCGAAGAGCTGCGAGTTTATCCTCAGTTCGAGTTCCACGGCACGGCTCTTCAGGCGGTCCATCTTCTGGTGCCAGCCGTTGTCGCGGCGCTTGCGCTCCTGCCGCAGCTTGCGTATGGCCTGGCGTATGCTCCACAGCTGCGGATAGTCTGGGTGAGCCTCGAAGCGCCGTTCGTAGGTAAACGACAGCATCTTGTCGTTCACCTTCGTCGGGTTGCCTATGCGCAGCACGCTTATTCCGCGGTCTACGAGCCGCTCGCTAATCCAGTCTACCGCCATGTTGCTCTGCGCGCACACCAGCACCTGGCTCTCGCGCCGCAGTGTCTCGTATATGGCTTCAACGAGCGTGGTGGTCTTTCCTGTGCCCGGAGGTCCGTGTACAATGGCCACGTCCTTGGCGCGCAGCACCTTGTTGACAGCCTCCTGCTGCGCCCTGTTGAGCCACGGAAAGCTTATCGGGGCAAAGCTCAGTTCGGCAGCCGGCACGCCCGAATAGAACAGGTCGCGCAGATAGGCAAGGCGGTTGTCGCGTGCGCCTATCACACGGTCTAGAGCCTCGAACATAAGCCGGTAGCTCGTCTCGTCGAAAAACAGCTGCACGCCCAGTCCTTCGGTGGTCTGCAGCTCTGCCACGGGTGCGTTGTCGGGCACGGTGACCACAAGGCGGTCGCCGTCGGCATAGCTCACCGTGCCGGTGAAATTAAAGTATCTTATCGACTTGCCTTCTGTCGCCTCGCTCATGCGGAAGAAGCACACGGGGCGTCCGAACTCGAAGTTGTGCTCAATGTCGGTGTCGGCAGTGCGCACAACCTCAACAGAAAGCTGGTTGAGCGAATTGTAGTAGCTGCGCACGAAGCGCAGCGGATGCCACGCGTCGCCACGCTTCACCTTGCGCGCTAGTCCCGTGGTCTCGGTCTGACGGCGAAAGGCCTCCTTCTCGCTGTTGTACTCTATCTCCAACAGCAGGCGTTGCTGGCGCAGGGCCTGAACGGATGATGACTGAATGTTGTTCACAGATGCAAAGTTAACAATTTTCAGTCAACGGCAGCGCTTCGGCGCTCATATTTGCGGCAGAAACAGATAAAAGCCACGAGTCCCATGACGACGAAGGGCACGCCCACGAGCGCCGACCAGCGCGGAGTGGCCCCGTGCTCCATGGGCAGGCCGCCGCAGAAGGCCCCTATGGCGTTGCCCAGATTGAACGCCACCTGTATGGCAGCGCCGCCAAGCAGCTCGCCGCCCGGCGCATGCTTAAGTATAAGAAACTGCTGCGGACTGCTCAGGGCAAACAGGCAGCCCGTGCACACCACCATCAGCGCGGCCGATATCCAGCCGTAGCCGGCCAAAAGGAATATCAGCAGCAGCGTGGCTATGGTTATGGTCTGCGTGACGGCGGCCACGTGTCCCGGCCGATGACGGTCGCACAGGCGGCCGCTGATAAGGTTGCCCGCCACCATGCCGAAGCCCGCGGCTATCATCAGTGCCGACAGGGCCTCATGAGGAAAGCCTCCCACCGACGTGAGCAGCGGACTGACGTAGCTGTACCAGCAGAATATGCCGCCGTTGCCCAGCATCGTGGCGGCAAGGATTAGCCAGGGCGCGCCGTGGCGAAGGAAGGCAAACTGATGACGGAAGCCCTCGTCGGGCAGGGCGCCCACCGATGCCGGAATCCACTTCCACACATAGTATATCACGATGATGCTGATGAAGATGAGCAGCATGAACGGGAAGCGCCACGATATGTGCGAGCTGAGAGCCGTGGCAAGAGGCACGCCGAAGAGGTTGGCCACGGTCATGCCCGCCACCATTATCGACACGGCACTCGTCTTGTGCGCCTCGTCGGCCAGCTTTACTGCCACGATGGACGCCACGCCGAAATAAGCTCCGTGGGGCAGACCTGAGATGAAACGTGCCACGACAAGCATGACGAAGCTCTGCGCCATGGCCGAGAGGGCAGCCCCGAAGAGGATGAGGCCGGCAAGAAACAGCAGCAGGCGCTTTAGCGGATACTTGTGGAACGCCACCAGCAGAGGGGCGCCGCAGCACACGCCCAGGGCGTAGGCCGATATGCAGTGGCCGGCAGTGGGGATGCTGACATCGAAATAACGCGACACATCGGGCAGGATGCCCATCATGACAAACTCGGCTATGCCCAAGGCAAGTGTGCCGAAGGCCAGAGCCACCAGACTTTTCTTCATTTGCTTAGCTTTGATTATTTATCCTGAAAAACGCATGCAAAGTTAATGCAACTGCATTAAAACGCAAAGCCGCCGCACCCTCATTTTTGCGCCACGGGCAAAAATCTTGACATAGGCCTAAGCCGCCTGATGGCGTAGGGCGAGAAATGAGATAACCATGAAGGCGCAAGGCCGCGTGCCCGTGCCTGCGTATAGGGGCAGCCGCAGGCAGCCCAGTACATGCCGCAGGAAGATGCCGCTGAAATGTAAAGATATATTACCGGGCACGGTCGTGCCGCCCAATATGTGCCCTTTCAGGGGCTGAAAGGTGGCCTTTTACAACGCAAAACACGGCCTTTTGCAGTGCAAAAAGCCGTGTTTCATAACATACTGGATATCAAAATATTACGTCGGCTGCCAACAGCGGTGCCGGTGTCAGGTGTTCTTGTCGTTCTTGTTGCCCTTCACTATCTCCGAGGCGTTGATGTATCCGCGGTCGATGGCCTTCACTATCAGGTCGGCAATGTTGCGCGCGCCCAGCTTCACGAAGAGCCGCTTGCGGTGGGCTTCAACCGTGTTTTCAGATATGAAGAGCATGTTGGCTATCTCCTTCGAGGTGTATCCTCCGGCTATCGCCCTCAGTATGTCGGTCTCTCTCTCCGACGGATGCTCTATTCGCTGCGTGTATCTTGATATCTTGCGCTTCACTCCCGGGCAGAAATACTGCTCGCCGCACATCACGGCCGCTATGGCGCTGACCATCTGCATGAAGTCGGTCGACTTGAACAGTATGGCGTTGACGTCCTTGTCGAGCATGCGCCTTAGCAGCCATATCTCCTCATGTATGGTGTTGACTATTATCCTTGCCCCGGCGTGGCGCGAGCGTATCTTGTCGATGAGCTCAAAGCCGTCGATGTCGGGCAGGCCTATGTCTATTATGTATATGTCGAAGCTGTGGCGGCCCATGGCGTCAATCAGGTCGGCCGCACAGCCAAACGTCTCGACGTTTTTGGCGTTGCAGCCCTGCATCAGACTCTTGAATCCCTCAAGAATCAGCGCGTGGTCGTCGACTATTGCAACCGACAGGTCCTGCAGCAAATATTTTTGTGCCTCGTTCATCGGGGCAAAATTATACCATACATTCATATTTGCAATAACGGAAATCCGTGGTTTTTTAAGAAATTTTATGTCTTACGGCCTTGTCTTCTTTTCGGGCAGACTGCTTATGGTTAGTCTGACGGTGGTGGTGCCGCCCTCGCTCTCCGTGGTTATCTGTCCGTTGATGGCCGCCGCTCGCTGCCTCATGGTGCGCCGTCCGATGCCTGCCGATGCGTGCTGCTGTGGCTGTCCGTTGTCGCTTATGGTCAGATTGAGGCTGTTGCCTTCAAGCCTCATGCCCACGTCTATGCGCGTTGCCCCTGAGTGCTTCATGGCGTTGGCCACGGCTTCCTGCGCTATGCGGTATATCTCGAGCGCCGTAGCGTCGGCCACCCGGCTCCAGTCGGCATCCTCGGGCACGGCCTCATACGTTATTTCACACTGCCCTGCGCCTGCCGCCTGACACAAATAGTCGTCGAGCACCATGCTTATGTCGGCATAGCTGAACTCCGGCGGCATCATCTCGTGTGATATGCGCCTCACCTGCTCGCGGCAGTCGTCGAGCATGGCGGCCTGTCCTGCGGCGTCGCCGTTGCCCGCGGCAATCTTCAGCTGCACGGTGTACAGGCTGTTGCACACGCCGTCGTGAAGCTCGCGCGCCAGCCTTTCGCGCTCGTTCTCCAGTCCGTCCACATACTTCTGCATGAGCCTGCGGTCAGTGTCGGCCTGCAGCCTGCGAAACTCCTCGGCCTGCATGCGCGCCCTGCGCCTCTGCCTCATGATGTAGACCACGGCCATGGCAGCCAGCACCGCCACAACGAGCAGTCCCGTGCTGACATACATGCGCGTCTCGGCCAGCTCGGCCTTCTTCTGCGCCAGCTCGAGTTCCTTCTCCTTGGCCTGATATTTCACGGTAAGCTCGCGCATGCTCTCGGCCTTCTGGCTCTCAAACAAGCTGTCCTTCAGGGCCACGGCCTTGGTCATGGCTCCGTAGGCCTGCTCCCACTGTCCAAGGCGTGCGTAGGCCTCGTGCATGTTGTTGTAGCAGTCGTACACCACGAAGGGCATCTGCTCTATGCCCTTGATTGTCAGAATCTTCTTGAACAGCGGCAGCGCCCCGCGCCAGTTTTCGTGATTTAGTTCAATGCTGCACAATATCTGATAATATGCCACGAGCGTCATCGTAGAGCTTACCTTGGGCTCCAGCGTGCGGCATCGTCCGCGCCACATGTCTGCCCCCCGCCTGTCGCCCAGTCTGTCGGCCGTGGCCACCATATATGCCGCCGCGCTCATGGCAGCGTCGGTCTGTCCCAGTTCCATGGCGTAGCCGTAGCTCCGTGTCAGCATGTCGGCAGCTTTGTTGTTGTCGCCTGCCATGAGGAACATCAGTCCGTTCTGCGACAGCATCTGCGCCTTGAAGGCCTTGTCGGCACACTTCTGCGTCCAGTCTACCGACAGTCCGGCGTAATACATTGCCTCCTTCTTGTGCTGCATGTCTATGTGCAGCGTGGCAAGATTTAGGTAGAGGGCAGCCGCCTCCTGGCGTGCGTCCTCGTCGGCCTTGGCCTTAAATTCGGCAGTGGTGCAGAGCTTCATGGCCTCGTTATAGTGTCTGAGCGCCTCGTCGGTCTTGCCCATGGTGCGCAGATACACGCCCATCGACGAGTTAATGCCCACTATTGCCGTGGTGTTGCGGCTCTTTGTGGCCATGTCGAGAGCCTCGCGCGCCACTATAAGTGCCGAGTCGTTCTTTCCTCCGCCATGCAGCGCGTCGGCCTTCTGCCTCAGTTCACTGAGCTTGTCGGCAGCCGCCAGAGGCACAACAGCCATCATTGCGGCCAAAAATAAAATCAGTCGTAATCCTTTCATGGTAATAACAGGTTAGGGTTCATTAATATAAGGCTTGTCTTAATAGCAGCAATAAAGAGGATGGCACGCACATCAGGCGCGGAGCCTGCGTGCCGTAGTATGTTCTGTCGGCGTGCGCAATAACAGCCGTTGCACACGCCTCGGCCGGCGGTTAGCCAAGAGTCTTTATCTCTTCGTCGAGTTCACGCCTTATCTGGCGCATCTCGCCGGCTATCTTTTCGCACATTTCCGCCATGTCGGCGTCGGCCACGCTGCCTATGTGTTCGGGCGACAGGGCCTTCAACTCGTCGACAGAGCGCGCCCCGATCATGGTCAGCATGGGCAGCGCCTTGTGTGCCACGCGGCTTATGGCGGCGCGGTCGGGCCCAGCCTTGGCCTTGTCGAGCGTGGCCATGTGGCCGTCTATCTCGGTCATGAAGCTCGAAAGAATCTCGCGGCACGCCTCGTTGTCGCCTGCGGCAAACTCGGTTACGGCCCCGAAGTCGTGCCCTATGGTCCTGCTGCCGCCATCGTCTCCCGTGGCGTCAGGTGCTTTGTCTGTGCGGCATTCATCGCCGTTGCCGTCTTCATCGGTGCCCCCGCAGCAGTCAGCATCATCCTTTTCGGCAGCCGTCTTGCCGCAATCAAGCTCAATACCTGTGGCAGACTGGAGCGTGGCACACAGGCGGTCGGTGTTGAACGGCTTGAAAAGGCATGCGTCGAAGCCTGCCTCCAGCAGTCTTGGCTCTATGCTCGGCTCGTGCGCCGTCATGGCTATGAGCAGCGTGTCGTATCTTCCGGCTATGCGGGCGGCCATCTCCGTGCCGCTCATCTCGGGCATCTCTATGTCTATGAAGAACACGTGAGGACGCAGGTCGGCAAGCTGCCTCAGTGCCTCGTCGGCATGGCTGCATGCCGTTATGTGCCATCTGCCGCCCGAAATGCCCGTGAGCATCTCGCGCAGAAGCTGCAGTTGCAGGCGGTCGTCGTCAACAATCAGTATGCTGATTCTGTCGGCCGTCATGCCTTCGGGCCTGTGTCCGGGCTTTCTGTCGGCGCCTGCCGGTCTGCTTTCGGCTGCCGCAGTCTCGTCGCCCTGCATGCCGTTGCCGTTGAACTCAAGCGGAAGCGACACATGAAACGTTGTGCCTTTGCCCTTGGCCGACTCGAGCGTGATGCGCCCTCCGAGCAGAGTGGCCAGCTCGCGGGCTATCGACAGGCCCAGGCCCACGCCCTCGGTGCCCTGCGCTCCGGGCAGACGCGTGAAGGCGTTGAATATGCGGCGCGCCTCCTCGGGCGTCATTCCGCGTCCCGTGTCGGCCACATCCACCTGCAGGCGGCTGCCCTGCATGCGCGCCGATATGGCTATGCTGCCCTGGTCGGTGTATTTAAGGGCGTTGCTTATTATGTTGTCGAGTATCTGCTTTATGCGGAAGGCGTCGCCCAGACACAGGCGTGAGCCGCATCCGGAGGTGTCGCTCTCGACGGCAAGACCTTTGGCCTCGGCCTGCGGACGTATGCCTTCGGCACAGCTGTCGACGAGCTGTCGCGGACTGAAGCTTACGCTGCGCGTCTCCACCTTGCCGCTCTCAAGGCGGTGATAGTCGAGCAGTGCGCTGACCAGATGGAGCAGATGTGTGGCAGAATTCTTGATGTTGCTCAGGTAGGATGCCGCCTTTCCGTCTCTTACATATTCGCCGAGCAGCTCTATGAAGCCCGATATCGAGGCTGCCGGAGCCTTTATGTCGTGGGTGATGGTGAGCAGCAGACGCTCGCGCTGCGCCATTATGCGCTCCGTCTCGGCCTTTGCCCGCTCGAGGTTCTCGTTGTAGATGCGTGCCTTGCGCATGTCGCGCCTGACGTAGAGCAGCAGCACCACCGCCGACATGACGGCCACCAGAGCAAGCGATATTATCTTGAGCATGACGCTGCGGCGCCCCGACAGGTCGGTGTCTATAGCTGCCTGCAGCGCGCGGTGCTCCTCGTCGCGTATGTCTTCGAGCAGCTGCTCTATGCGCCGGGCCAGCTGCACGCCCACCAGCTGCTGCGTCTGCCGCTTCTCGTCGAGCTGCTCCTGGCGTGCCCTGCGCGCCTTCAGCTCCTCGCGCTTAATCTCCTTGAGCACTCCGGCCACGGTGTCGGCTATGTTGATGCTGTGGCGTGCAGAGTCGGTTACGGCCTTGTGGCTGCGGTTGCTCACCTGTATGGTGTCGGCATGCTGCTTGCGGAAGGCGTCGGCAAGGCGTGCAAAGAAGCCCTTCTTGCTCTTCACGATGTCGTAGACCACCTCCTTGTTCTCCTGCACTTCTACCGATTTAGGATGTATCACAACCGAGTCTTGCCCCTCCTGCAGCTTGATAACCTTCTCGCGGAAGAACTTGTCAGGGTTGTTTCTGGCCATCTCGTCGACAATCATCAGCGTGTTTTCGCGCTTCAGCAGGAGCATGCTGCGCAGCGAGTCGATCTTCAGGCATTGCGAACTGTCGCTGACCATGGCCTTCAGCGAGTCGGCCAGAGCCATGGTCTTGCGGAGCGATGCGTCGAAATTGTCGAGCTCGTCGGTGTTGCCGAGGCACAATGACCTCTCGCAGTTGTCGGTTTCGAGAAAGCAGTAGATAAGACTGTCAACCACGTCGCGCCGCTCCATAAACTCGCGCTCGGCCTTGTCTATCTGCATGAAGGCCCTGGTGTTGCCGTAGACCAGCCACACCGCCAGGGCGAGCACCAATATTGCAAGCGTGTATCCCGCCGCTATCTTAAACTGTACGCCTGTTTTCATCCGTTTCAAGTATTAGTCCAAGCGCAGACTTCAGCGCTGCCTGCGCGTCGTATTGCATGCCAACCGGGCGTGCCGGGAGCAATGTCCCATTTTTGCAAAGATAAAGTAAAAATATGTCAACGATGCATTATTTTGGCAAAAATAACCGCAAAATGTTCACTTTTTGTAAGTTTTATGCCTTTTTTAGTATCACCTTCGGGCATGATGCATATAAACAAGGCAAACCCCGTCAGCTGGCTGTTACAGCTTCCGGGGCTCGCTTTTGAGATAAAACGCCTTATCTCCGAAAAAATGAATTAACCTATTATTCTTGTCTTAACCGAACTTTTTATTCAGCTGTAGCTACTGTGTCTGCAGGAGCGGGAGTTGTTACTGTTGTGTCTGATACTACTGTGTTCTGTACTTTATTTTCGTTCTGACCTGCAAATACGTTGCTAACTGAAACCAATGCGAGAGCTGCTACTGCAGCGAAAACTAACTTTTTCATAATGCTTTCTTTTTTTATTGTTAATAATTTTATTTTCAACGTTCTCGCTTATTCATATTGCAACAGCCGTGCCAAACTATGTCAGGAATAGCTATATCAGTGATTATCAGACGGTTATGGTGTTTTGGGGGATTGTGGAATGTGTGGAAAAGTGTGGAAGAGGTGTGGAATTTTTCCACAAAAAAGTGTGGAAACGCCGTTCCACACCTCTACACACGCTCCGCTTTGGCACGCCGGTGAAGATTTTTCGGGGCGTGATCTGCTGTAAAATCTATACCGGTCATCAGGCCGGTGTATGGTTTAGCCGTGCAGGCATGCTGACGCCTCCGGCCGCCTTATTATATTAAGTCATAGGCTTGCCGCCTGAGGCCATTTTCTAAAAGCATGCCTTTTGCCCTGCGACTGGTGGCCTTTTGCAGCCTAAAAGCATACCTTTTGCAGGCTGATTTGCGGTCTTTTGCATCGCACGCGCAAACGCCTGTCAGTCAGATACTTGCAACAAGGGTATTGCGGATGCCTGCGCCACGGCACGCATGAACTGCCGCCCTGCTACAGGAAGCATGGCAGGGCAGCCACGCGGCTACATGGGCCGGATGTTGAACTCGCGCCACACGGCAGCCTGGCGGTAGGCATCGAGCGAGGCTGAGGGCACAAGCACCGCTGTACGGCGCGACACGCCGAAGAAGGCGTCGGCACCCACTGCGGGCGGCTCCGTTGCCCCTACCGTTATCTGGCGCAGCGACGTGCACACCCTGAACGCCCTGTCGCCTATGGACGTAACGCCTTCGCCTATGACCACGTTGCCAAGATTCATACAATATTTGAAAGCCTCGCAGCCTATGCTGGTGGTGCCTGAGGGCATGGTTATGCTGCTTATGCTGCGGCACTTCTCAAAGGCTCCGTCGCCAATGCTTATCAGACTGTCGGGCAACACTATCGAACTGAGCGATACGCAGCCGCTGAACGCCTTGTCGCCAATGCTCATGAGCCGGGCAGGAAGCGATATCCGGGCAAGGCTGCCGCATGAGGCAAAGGCCTCGTCGCCGATGTAAGTCAGTGAGCCGGGCAGGGATATCGAGCTGAGTGAGCCGCACTCTCTGAAGGCAAGGTCGTCTATAATGGCAAGACCTTCGGGCAGGCTAACCTCCCTGAGCGAGCTGCATCCGCCGAACGTGGCTGCCTCTATGATGCGCACACCGGCCGGAACGGCAGCCGACAGAAGCGACCTGCAGTCCATGAACGCGCCGCTGCCTATGGTCCTGACGCCGTTGCCCATGCTCACGCGCGATAGCATAAGGCATCCGCTGAACGCCTTGCTGCCTATGCTCTCCACGCTGGCAGGCAGCGACATCGACGTAAGCTGGCTGCAATAGGCAAAGGCCTCTTCTCCGATATGCCGTATGCCCTCGGGCAGGCCTATGCGCCTGAGGTTGCTCTTGACGCTGAATGCCGTTATGCCTATGCCTGTTACCTTATAGCTGATGCCGCCGTGGCTTACCGTGGCGGGCACGTCTATCTCGCTCTCGTAGCTCTCGCACGAGCTGACGTCAACCTCGCCGGCAGTCTTGTCGGTTACGGAGTAAGTAAGGTTTCCTACGCTGAATGTCTGCGCCAGGGCGCATGCCGATGCCGACAGAAGGGCTGTCAGCACTACTAATGTCTGTCTGATGATCATGGTATGAACTGTTGAAATGTTTTTAATAATGTCGTATCGACTTGTTTGTATGCACGCCGTATGCCGTTATGCAGGCTGGCTGAAAGGTTACTGCGGCTGTTGCGGCATAAAAAAAGAAGGTGAACGGCCAAAGCATCAGTGCCCGGTCTTCACCTTCAATATTGCTTACGGCAGGATTCTGTCAATTCGGCCGATGCGCTTTTTGCATCTTAGCAAGTGTATCTTTGTAATCCGACGGTAGAGTATAGCTGACTGTACGCCCGACAGGACTTGACAAAAAGACACCGGTAAAGTCAGAAAAGCGGCCCGAACGGATGACGGGAATATATGCATCCTTTATAATCCGAAATTACAGACTCCGCCTTATATATAATACGTCAGAAGCAGCCGGTGCCGTCGAAGCAGTGAGTGCAGAGCTTGCACTTGGGCAGACCGATGGCGTCGACGAGGTTTTCGAGCGTGTTAAACTTGAGCGAAGTGAGGCCCAGGCGCTCACGTATTATCTCCACCATGCGCTCATATTCGGGCGAGCCTGTGGTGGCATATTTCTCAAGATTCTTGTTCTCGTCGCCCTCAAGCTCCTTTATTATGCGGCGCGTTATCAGTTCGAGGTCGCTCTTCGACGACGTGAAGCCGATGAACGGACAGCCGTAGATGAGCGGCGGACAGGCTATGCGCACGTGAGCCTCGCGCACGCCGTAGTCGAACAGCACCTTAACGTTGTCGCGCAGCTGCGTGCCGCGCACGATAGAGTCGTCGCAGAACAGCAGACGCTTGTCCTTGAGCATGGCGCGGTTGGGTATCAGCTTCATCTTTGCCACGAGGTTGCGCAGCTCCTGACGGCTTGGAGTGAAGCTTCGCGGCCATGTAGGCGTATATTTAGATATGGCGCGGTGGTAGGGCACACCCTTGCCTTCGGCATATCCGAGAGCCATGCCCACGCCCGAGTCGGGTATTCCGCAGGCGCAGTCTACCTCCGACTTGTCCTGCTGTCCCATCTTCTTTCCCATCTCGAAGCGCACCTCCTCAACGTTGCGGCCTTCGTAGCATGACGTGGGGAATCCGTAGTAAACCCACAAGAACGAGCATATCTGCATCTGCTTCTCGGCCTTGCGCATCTGCTCTACGCCGTCGGCCCTGAGGCGCACAATCTCGCCCGGACCGAGATAACGGTCGATTTCATAGTCGAGGTTAGGAAAGCTGCTCGATTCGCTCGTGGCTGCAAACGCGCCTTCCTTGCGGCCTATCACGATAGGCGTGCGGCCCCATTTGTCGCGCGCCGCGATGATTCCGTCCTCGGTGAGGAGCAGCAGCGAGCACGAGCCTTTTATCTTGTTGAACACATTCTCGATGCCCTCAACAAAGTTCTTGCCCATGATTATCAGCAGCGCTATGAGCTCGGTCTGGTTGGTCTTGCCCGAACTCAGCTCCGCCAGATGCATGTTCCTGGCCAGCAGGTCCTGCTCAAGTTCGCTGATGTTGTTCACCTTGCCCACGGTTACGATGGCAAAGCGTCCTAAGTGTGAGTTGATGATGATAGGCTGGGCGTCAGTGTCGCTGATGATGCCTATGCCTGAGTTACCTGAAAACTTGCCGAGCTCGTCTTCAAACTTAGTGCGGAAGTATGTGCTCTCAAGGTTGTGGATTGAGCGCATAAACTGTTTCTCCTCCGCATTATAAGTGGCAAGTCCGCCACGCTTTGTTCCCAAATGCGAATTATAGTCAGTACCGTAGAACAGGTCTGTAACACAATTCGACTTCGAGATTGTTCCGAAGAATCCTCCCATAAGATATGTTTTTGTTAGTGTTCAAGAATCCGAATGGTTTTCGGTGGCTGCAAAGTTACAAAAATATTGGCTAATCATAAACAGCCGGCATGCAGTTTTTTAACCCATACAGGGCTTTATTATTCAGCCGGGATTCTCGCTTAATGTAAATCAGACGGCCATAAGCCCGATATAAAACGGCAACACAGCCGGGTGTAAAATGGCTGGTCAGGGACAAAAAATATCCGGCCCGGACACGAAGCCCGAACCGGAATGTGAACTATGTAAAACAAAAATTTATTATTATGTCGCCGTAACTTACGGCCATATCTGCTGTAAGGCGAAAGCTCAATCCTGCACTTTCCAGTCGGATATAGTCCCCGTCTCCGACGAGAAGCTGGCGCCGATCTTGAACACACGGCGCGCATCGGTCGAATATTCGCGGGCATAGCCCTTGTCTTCTATCTGACTGAGAGCCTCGTCTGCCGTACCGTCGAGCTTGAACTCAAAGATATAAACATACTGCGGAGTCTCCACCACGCAGTCAACACGCCCCTGGCTCTGCACCTTCTCTGTGTAAACAGTGTAGACGCTGATAAGGCGCATGATGAGATAGAATGTATACTGGAAGTAGCGCTCGCGCTCCGCCTCATTGTCCTTGCGGCGCATGGTGTAGGGGATGCTCGACAGGAAGGAGGTGAACAGCGTGCGCAGACTGTCGGCCTCGCCGGCCTCCATGGCGTCAATCACATCGAATATCCATCCGTTGAGACGCTCGCGCGGCTGAAGATACGAAGAAGCAATCATCGTGAGAAAGCCCTTCTTGACCTCGTCGTTGGGGAAGTCGAGAAGGAATGTGTTGTGGCGCATGTTGTAGTCCTTTATCGTGAGGTAGCCGCTCTGATATATCATAGGCAGCGGGCGCTCCACGTCGGCCTTATAGTCGATAAACTCCTCCATGGCGTAATATTTGCCCGTAAGCTCGTTCATGTTCTCGTTGAAGTGTGCAAGCAGGCGGATAAGATAGGTTGGAGTGCCCGAGCGGAACCAGTAGTCATACATTCTGCGGCTGTCCATGGCATTGAGCAGACTGAATGGATTGTAGACGCCCGTCATTCTGTCGCTGAAGTGATATCCGTCATACTGGCGTCTGAGCCGCTGCTTCATCTCGTCAGTGCTGTATTTATAGTCTTTGGCCATAAGTTCAACAGGCTCGGCAAAATAATGCTCAAGCTCATCCTGCGTTATGCCGCACAACGTCTCGTAGCGTGCGTCCATGCTGATGTCCTTGGGCTGGTTGAAGCCGCTGAACACGCTGACCTGCGAGAACTTGGTTACGCCCGTGAGCAGGACAAACTGCAGATGGGCGTCGGCTCCCTTGAACACGGAGTAGAAGGCCTTGAGAACGTTGCGGTGGCGGTCTTCAAGCTCGCGGCTCATGTCGAGCACGTCGAGTATCGGTTTGTCATACTCGTCTATCAACACCACAGCGCGGCGGCCTGTCTTGGCGTGGGCAGTACGCAAAATTTCAACAAAGCGGTCGCCGTAGCCCAGCTCGTTCTGACGTACAGGCATGTCATAAAGATGTTCCCATTCCGACAGACAGAAGTTGAGTTTCTGCTCAAGTTCGCCCGCATTTGTGAAGTTTCCGCCGTTGAAGTCAACATGGAACACAGGATAAACGTTCCACTCCTTCTCCATGCCGTCGATGGCAAGACCCTTGAAAAGATCCTTGCGGCCAAGGTAGTAGTTCTTCAGCGTAGACACAAGCAGACTCTTTCCGAAGCGGCGCGGACGGCTCAGAAAGTAGATTCCGCCCTCATGCGTGAGGTCGTAAATCATGTCCGTCTTGTCTACATAAACGTAGCCGTCTTCTATAATCCGGTCGAAGCTCTGTATTCCTATTGGATATTTCATTTTTGCGTCTTTCCTTTCTATGTATGGTTGACTTATACGGCGGAAGTCCGCCCGTTCATTATGCAAATATAGTGAAAGGCGAGTGCAATGCAAAACAAAAACCACTTTTTTGAGTTTGCCTTGCCGAGCCGCCTCCTAATATTATCTATTGTTATGCGGATATACACAATTTTCGCTGAAGACAGAAAACGCATCGGCATCAGCTGCTGTTTATGCGTGCACATAAAAAACATGAATTTCTGTCTTATTTTATGGTAAAATGTCCATAAAACATCCGTTTTTGACGCTCATACATATTAAATATTCACTTTTTTAAGTTTGTGAACCATTGTGAACTTGTTTTGCGTTTGCTTTTGGCGTATCTTTGCACTCACAAACGATAAACCTTATAAAGACTGTTGGGTATGATTAAGAAAAATATACTTATATGGATGACTGCCGCACTTGCATTCTGCGCATGTTCATCAAGTGAAAACAACGGAGATGAAGGCGAAATCGACCCGCCGTCGCCCCACGCCGTGCCTATAAAGATAAGCACTACGATGGAGAGCGTAGACGGCACGAGAGCCACAGATTACGGATTTGAGGCCGGCGACAGGATAGGTCTGTTCGTAGTGAACCATAATGCTGACGGAACACCGGGAACGCTGCAGCCGGTCGGCAACCATGTTGACAACATGAGGTTTACATACAGCGGAACATGGACTCCTGACGAACAGATATACTGGAAAGACGAGACCACACACGCCGACTTCTATCTCTACTACCCCTACACACCGTCGCTGACATCGGTAAATGCAATGCCGTTCAGCACGATGGCCAACCAGAGCAACACAAGCGACTATAAGGCATCCGACCTGCTTGTGGGAATTACAAAAGACGTGGCACCCACAGAGGCTGCCGTTGGCATAACTGCATCGCACGTGATGAGCCAGATGCTGATAAATCTGGCGGCAGGCAACGGATTTACCGACGAGAGCCTGGCCGCAGCATCAGTAAGCGTGAAGATAAACGGCATAAAGACACAGGCCACGGTAGACCTTGCAACAAAAGCCGTTACGCCCATGGGAACAGCCACAAGCATAACACCGCTGAAAGAAAACGGAAGCTACAAGGCCATAATAGTGCCGCAGACAGTGGCACAGGGCAACCTGGTGACTGTAACCGTTGACGGCCGCGACTACAACCTGCAGAAGGCATTCACATTTGAGAGCGGCAAGCGCCACAAATTCACCGTGACGCTGAGCAAGACAAGCAACGGAATAAACGTCGACATAGATGATTGGGAAGACGACGGCACAGATAATGGCGGAACGGCAGAATAATGTTTCAGGTCGGTTGTACTAATGTAGCATGTAAAAATTTAACGCCATTAAATTAAAGTCTGCAGATGATTACCATAAAAAGCAACCAATACAAACTTTTAATATATATAATCACAGTCTGTCATTTATTGGCAGGCTGTTCTGACGATCTTTTCGGCGGAGACGAAAGCCGCGGCAGCGGCAACCGCATAACACTGTCGGGCGAAATTGACCAGCTGGCGGTTACGAGAGTAAACGACAGCGGGTTTGCCGACGGCGACGTGATGGGCGTGTATATTGTCGACTATAACGGCAACACGCCCGGCACTCTGCAGCCGAGCGGCAACAGGGCAGACAACGTGCGCCATACATACGACGCCGCCAACGCCAAATGGAACTCTGCCTACGACATCTACTGGAAAGATGACCACACACACATTGACGTCTACGGATACTATCCCTTCGGCAGTCCGGAGAGCATAGACGCCTACCCGTTCACCGTGGAGCGCGACCAGAGCAAGCCTTCGGAGGACGGCGTGATGGGCGGATATGAGGCCAGCGACTTTCTGTGGGGAAAGGTGGCCGACGTGGCCCCGACTGACAGAGTAATACGTCTGCCCATGGCCCACCGCATGGCCAACGCCCGCGTAACACTTACCGAGGGCACAGGCTTTGCCGACGGCGAATGGGAGCAGACAGAGCGCACTGTGCTCGTTGCCAACCTGATACGAGGGGCAAGGATAAACCTTAGCGACGGAACGGTGAAAGCCAAAGGCAGCGTAGAGCCTACGGCCACAGTGCCTGCAAGAGTAGGTGACGAGTGGCGCGCCATAGTTGTGCCTCAGACAGTAGCGGCAGGCACAACGCTGTTCACTATAACCGTGGGCGGCATACCTTATAAGTTCAGCAAGAACGAGGCATTCACCTATACGGCAGGAAAGATGAGCAACTTCACCATCCGTGTTGACAAGAAAGCCGAAACAGGACAATACACTCTTACGCTCGTCAACGAGAGCATCACGCCATGGGAGAGCGACCTCGTAAGCCACGACGCCGAAGGCAAGGCGTATATTGTGATAAACACGACACGCGGACATCTTAAAAGTTCTATAATTGCTGCCAACAAAGACTACACAAAGCTGAAAAACCTGAAGATAACAGGAGAGATAGACGCAACAGATTTTGAGTTTATGAAAAATGAGATGACTCAGCTCGAGGCGTTGAATTTGAAGGATGTCAAAGTGTATGGAAGGTTTGGAAACCAAGAATGGAACGGGATAAGTGATAATGTAGAAAAAGAGGGCGTGATACCAGTAGGTGCTATGTCTGATAAAAAATCATTATTATATCTAGTGCTACCAGATAAATTGGAAGGTATAGGTTCTTCCGCATTTGATAACTGCACAAATTTAACGGGTTCATTGATTATTCCAAAAGGAGTGACAAGAATTGGAACAATGGCATTTGATAATTGCAGCAATATGAAAGGTGTATTAGAATTGCCTAATACACTTGAATATATATCAAATCAAGCTTTTAATTATTGTGATTTTACATGTGAATTAATTCTTCCTGAAAGTTTAAAATATATAGGTCATGATGCTTTTTTGGGAAATAATGGTTTCTATGGAAATTTAAATTTACCGTCTGATTTATTTTATCTAGGTAGCGGAGCATTTCAAGATTGTTCTAATTTAACAGGAGATTTAAGAATACCACAAAAGATAACAGAAATATTAAATAATACATTTAAAACAACAAATTTTAATGGTTCATTGACTTTACATGATGGTATTACAAAAATCGGGAATCTTGCATTTATGGGTACAAAGTTTAGAGGGGAACTCATATTGCCAAAAAATCTTACTATAATTGGTGAAGAGGCTTTTTATAATTGTAATTTATCTGGTGAATTAAAATTACCAAATAGTATATTGTCTATTGGAAATGAAGCTTTTTCATACAATGAAAGATTAACAGGAATATTAGAATTACCAAATAAAATATCTACTATTGGAGATTTTGCATTTAGCGGCTGCTCAGGCTTGCAAGGATTGATTATTCCCAGAAACGTTGAAAGCATTCGCCAAGGTGCCTTTCTAAATTGCTTCGGCATAGGCTCTATCGTATGCGAAGGAGACATTCCACCTTATCTTGGTAGCGGTGCTTTCGACGGCGTGCCAAAGGATAACTTTACGGTTGAAGTGCCTGAGTCGGCAGTCCCACAATATCAGACAGCCATCGGATGGAATGAGTTTAAGCGCATTGCCGCCCATCACGAGTTGGTATGCCGTCCGTCTACGGTATGCGCACTGAACAACGGACACACGCAGACATTGGTGCTGGATGCCGAAGGCGAATGGGAAGTTGAGAGCAAGCCCGACTGGTGTGAACTGTCGCCAATGAGCGGCAAAGGCAAGACAGAGGTGACCATAAGTATAAACACTTTGTCTAAAGGTGCCGGCAACAGAACCGGCGAAGTGGTGTTCAAACTGAAAAATGAAGACTATACCCATACGTGCAGCGTAAGCCAGTATGACTACATCTATGGTGAAGACGAGTGGCTGACGCTGCAGAAGGCGACACGAGGCAATACCGGCGGAATAAATGTTGTGATTATAGGCGACGGATTCAACGCCAAAGACATAGCCGAAGGCGACTGTCTTCCTGCCCTGAAAGAGGCTGCACAATATCTTATAACCGTAGAGCCTTATAAGACATACTCAAAATACTTCAACATCTACATAGGTTTTGCCATGTCTAACGAGAGTGGTATAGGTTCGGTGAACACCATACGCTACAACCGTTTCGGCACAACATTCACTGGCGGCTCAGGATTAAGCGCAGACTATGACGAGATATTCAGCTATGCGCTCAATGCCCCTACAGTAAATCAGAACAACCTGAACCAGACGCTGATAATAATTGTGCCCAACACTACCGAATACGGCGGCATAACCCAGATGTGGGAAGACGGATCGGCTATAGCCTTCTGTCCGCGCAGCACAGACGCATATCCTTACGACTCGCGTGGAGTTTTGCAGCATGAGGCAGGAGGCCATGCCTTCGGCAAACTTGGCGATGAGTATATATATCACAATGCCTTCATCGACGCATGTCATTGTTCGTGTTGTTCTCATGTGGATGCTATTAATCAGGCAAAGTCGCTCGGCTGGTACGACAACCTGTCACTTACGGGCAAGATGCACGAAGTGCCATGGAGTCATCTGATATTCGACAACCGATACAGCAATCTTGTAGATATTTATGAAGGCGGATTTATGCACAGTCGCGGCGTGTTCCGTTCAGAGCAGAACTCGTGCATGAACAACAATGTGCCATACTTCAACGCCATAAGCCGCGAGAGTATAGTAAGGCGAATAAAGGAATATGCCGGCGAGACATTCTCGTTTGAGGAATTTGTGGCCAACGACAAGACTGACGCAAGTAGTGCAGTCAGTGCCACACGCGGCGTAGGCTCAACATCAACATATCATGGACGACAGATGCCGCCCAAGATACATAAGGGCAGTCCGCTAAAGAGCATAAGGAAAGCGCGCAGGCACAGACGCTGACCACGTTTGGGTATATAGATGGCGGCTAAAGTTTTAAACAAATGATAAAGCCATAAGATTATGAGAAGACAGAACCAATACAAAATTTTAATATATATATTAGCATTCTGCCACCTGTTGGCAGGATGCTCTGATGATCTGTTTACTGACGACACAGGTCGCGGCAACGGAAAGAAGATAACTTTGTCGGGCGAGATTGACCAGCTGGCGGTTACGAGAGTAAACGACAACGGCTTTGCCGACGGCGACGTGATGGGCGTGTATATTGTCGACTACAACGGCAATACGCCGGGAACTCTGCAGCCGAACGGCAACAGGGCAGACAACGTGCGCCATACGTTCGACGAAGCAGCCTATAAATGGAATTCGGCCTATGATATCTATTGGAAAGACGACCACACTCACGTGGACATATACGGATATTATCCCTTCGGCAGTCCCGAGAGCATAGACGCCTACCCGTTCACCGTAGAGCGCGATCAGAGCAAACCATCGGAAGACGGCACGATGGGCGGCTATGAGGCCAGCGACTTTCTGTGGGGTAAGGTGGCCGACGTGGCTCCGACAGATAAGGTTATCCGCCTGCCCATGGCTCACCGCATGGCCAACGCCCGTGTAACCCTCACAAAGGGTACAGGCTTTGCCGACGGCGAATGGGAGCAGACAGAGCGTGTGGTACTTGCCACCAACCTGATACGCGAGGCTACGATAAACCTTGCCGACGGAACTGTAAAGGCAAGCGGCGGCATAGAGCAGACATCAACAATGCCGGCACGCGTAGGCGACGAGTGGCGTGCAATAGTTGTGCCTCAGACCGTACCGGCAGGCACCACGCTGTTCAGCATAACCATCGGCGGAATACCTTATAAGTTCAGCAAGAACGAGGCGTTTACGTATACGGCAGGAAAGATGAGCAACTTCACAATCCGCGTCGATAAAAAGTCTGTAAGCGGACAATATGCCCTCACACTTGTAAGCGAGAGCATTACGCCATGGGAGAACGATCTCGTAAGCCATAACGCCACGGCAAAAGAGTATGTCATAATCAACTCTACCCCCGGTCATCTTAAAGACGCTATCACTGCTGCCAACAAGGACTATACAAAGCTGAAGAACCTGAAGATAACGGGACAGATAAACGGAGTTGACTTCTACTTTATGAGAGACGAAATGACATCACTACAGGCTCTCAACCTGAAAAATGTGAAGATAGCCCGCACTGATGTCAAATTGCATTATGGCTCAGGAAGTTTACAACCAAGGACGTATGACGAGGATGAGATACCAGAGGGTGCCATGGCCGGAAAGAACAGTTTGAACAGACTTGTATTGCCAGACACTTTGAAGATTATAAATAGTTGCGCATTCGAAAACTGTAAAAATCTGACAGGTTCTCTTATAATTCCAGAAGGTGTAACAGAAGTCAAGACTGCAGCATTTGGTGACTGTGCATTCAACGGTTCACTCTCCCTTCCATCAACACTAAAAAAAATTGGTAATGGATTCGAGTCTAATTGGTCTAATGGTACTTTCAGTAATTGTAAATTTGTCGGTGAACTTATTCTGCCTGAGTCATTGGAATTTATTGGTGAGCAAGCTTTTGTAAGATGTTCTGGACTATATGGTAGTCTGCATTTGCCTGATAATCTAAAAGAAATCAGAATGGAAGCTTTTATGTATTGCGAGAATCTGACAGGAAATCTCATAATTCCTCAAGGTGTTAAAATTATTCCTAGGGAATGTTTTGCAATAAGTGGATTTAATGGTAATTTACAGCTGCATGATGGAATAACGGCTATAGAAGAGGCTGCATTTGAGAATACTCATTTGCGCGGCGACTTGAAATTACCTAAAGAACTGAATGTTATCAGTGACTATTCTTTTTCTGGATGTGATTTTTCTGGCGTATTGTCACTTCCGAGTTCACTGACTTATATAGGCGAAGATGCCTTTTACGGAAACTGGCGCCTGATGGGAACACTCGAAATTCCGCAGGATGTGGCGAGCATTGGCAAAGAGGCTTTTGCTAATTGTCGTTCTTTGGAAGGAATTGTCTTTCCAGAAGGTATAGAAAGTGTGCGAGATGGCGCCTTTAAAGAGTGCTACGGCATAGGTTCTATTGTATGTAAGGGAGAAATGCCTGCCTATGTTGAAGGCACGGCTTTTGAAGGTGTTGCCAAGGATAACTTTACGCTTGAAGTGCCCGAAAGTGCCATAGCTCAGTATCAGGCGGCACCGGGATGGTGCGACTTCAAGCGCATTGCCGCCCATCATGAGTTGGTATGCCGTCCGTCTACGGTATGCGCACTGAACAACGGACACACGCAGACATTGGTGCTGGATGCTGAAGGCGAATGGGAAGTGGAGAGCAAGCCCGACTGGTGTGAGCTGTCGCCAATGAGCGGCAAAGGCAAGACAGAGGTGACCATAAGTATAAACACTTTGTCGAAAGGTGCCGGCAACAGAACCGGCGAAGTGGTGTTCAAGCTGAAAAATGAAGACTATACCCATACGTGCAGCGTAAGCCAGTATGACTACATCTATGGTGAAGACGAGTGGCTGACGCTGCAGAAGGCAACACGAGGCAATACCGGCGGAATAAACGTTGTGATTATAGGCGACGGATACAACGCCAAAGACATAGCCGAAGGCGACTGTCTTCCTGCCCTGAAAGAGGCTGCTCAATATCTTATAACCATAGAGCCTTATAAGACATACTCAAAATACTTCAACATCTACATAGGTTTTGCCATGTCTAACGAGAGCGGTATAGGCACGGTGAACACCATACGCTACAACCGTTTCGGCACAACATTCACCAGTGGTGTCGGCTTGCGTGCCGACTATGACGAGATATTCAGCTATGCGCTTAACGCACCGACTGTAAATCAGAACAACCTGAACCAGACGCTGATAATCATTGTGCCCAACACTACCGAATACGGCGGCATCTGCCAGATGTGGGAGGATGGTTCGGCTATAGCCTTCTGTCCGCGGAGCACTTATGGCTATCCGCTCGACACCCGCGGAGTGATACAACATGAGGCAGGCGGCCACGGCTTCGGCAAGCTTGGCGACGAGTATATCTACCATAACGCCTTCATCGACTTCTGCAACTGCACGTGCTGCGGCCATGTAGACGCCATCAACTGGGCAAAGTCGCTCGGTTGGTACGACAACCTGTCGCTTACGGGCAAGATGCACGAAGTGCCATGGAGCCACCTTATTTCCGACAGTCGATACAGCGATGTTGTTGACATCTATGAAGGCGGATTCATGCACAGTCGCGGAGTGTTCCGTTCAGAGCAGAATTCATGCATGAACAACGAAATTCCTTATTACAGCACAATAAGCCGCGAGAGCATCGTAAGGCGTATCAAACGCTATGCCGGCGAGACATTCTCGTTCGAGGAATTTGTTGCCAACGATAAACGTGATGCAGGCATCGTCACCCGCGGCATGGGTGTCGGTTCTGTAAGCGTCGGGCACGGACAGCACATGCCGCCCAAGATACATAAGGGCAGTCCGCTCAGCAACATGCGCAAGGCACGCCGCCACAGATAAAAACATGAAACGGAAATTGTGGATAACGTGAAAAATGCTATTTTAGTATAAATTTTTAAGTAAATTAAATAATAAAGACGATGAAAAAGCGTATTATACATATAGGTCTTGCACTTGTTGCGCTGATAGCAGTCGGATGCAGCCAGGAAGACGACACACCGGTAGACGCAAGGCATACGCCCATGAGGTTTGAGGTGACTCATCCTTCACAGCGCACAAGGGTGACCGACTCGGGATTTGAGAACGGCGACAGAATAGGTCTGTTCGCAAGCAGCACCGACAAGCCCCTCGAGATAGGCGGCAATCTTGTGAACAACGAGCCGCTGACGTGCAGCGGCAGCTCATGGACCGCAAGCCGCACGCTTTATTGGGATGAAGGCACGTACAATTTCTACGCCTATTATCCCTACATGACGTCCGTAAGCTCTATCGAGGACCTGCCCTTCAGTGTGCAGACCGACCAGAGCACGGCCGACGGCTATGAGGCCAGCGACTTCCTGTATGCACAGACCAACAACGTCAGCGCGTCAAACTCTCCCGTAACCCTGGCCTTCAAGCACATAATGAGCAAGCTCACCATACGCCTGATAAAGGGTGAGGACTTTGAGGGCGAGATGCCTACATACGCCGAGGTGTATGTGCATAACACTGTGCCTGAGTCGACCATAGACCTAAGTGCCGGCGTTGCCACAAAATATGTAAGGGGCAACGGCACCACGATAAGGGCCCGACAGATGAGCAGCTATATCTATTCGGCCATAATAGTGCCTCAGCGCGTGGCCAATCGCATGCCGCTGATAGAGGTTGTGATGGACGGCGTGTCGTATCTCTACGAGAGCACGTTCCAGTTTAAGCCCGGCACGGAACACCTTGTAAACTTCATCATATCAGGCAACCCTGAACAGATTAAAATCGAAATAGGAGGCGAGATTGTCGGTTGGCAATAGTCTTGCCGGTTATCAACTTGAATGAAAGCGACAATATATATACTATCCATACTAACTCTCATTTTAGGGGGTGTGGCTGTGGCTTTGGGGCTGCAGCCCACCCTCGGACAGACTGACAGCAAAAAAAACATCAACAGATACGGGCTGCATGAGGGGCTCGAGCTTGTCGGCCGCGTTGACGGCAAGGGATATGAGACCTTTGCTGTGGTAGACGAAAACGACAGACTGCTCTTCGCCATACCGCTGCGCAACTGCATGTTCGACGTGCGCTACCGCAACGGACAGCTGCGCTTCCGCGAGAACGGCACAGGCCGCGAGGGATTTGTCGACCGCAACGGCAACGTGACGTTCTTCAGCACAGGCACTGGCATACCCTCTACGGTTGAGCAAGAGGAGAGCAGCACCATGGCGCAGGCACCAGGACAGAGCACATACGAAGGTGGACAGAATAGCGGCAAGGCAGACAGGTCGGGCAGCATGACCGACGGTGACCTGAAACAAATGGCACGCAGCAATCCTTTCTATAAGGAGGCTGCCAAGATCCTTGCAGGCAAACTGTCGGTTGACGACGCTCAGCGCCGCCGCGTGATACTCAACTACTGCGAACACTTCCGCATGGCCTACACTACCAAGGACATCGACTTTCTGCGCCAGGTGTTCAGCGAGCAGGCCCTCATCATCGTGGGCAACGTGGTCAAGACCAAGGCCGGCAGCGAAGGCAAGTTTATGCCGGCGTCGCGTGTTGAGTATAACATCCGCACCAAGAAAGAATACATATCGCGGCTAAGCAAGGCCTTTGCCGCCAGCAAGAACATAAACGTAAAGTTTTCCGACTTCCGCATAATGCGCCATCCAACAATGGACGGCATCTACGGCGTCAGCCTCCGCCAGCAGTACAAGAGCGACCGCTATGCTGACGACGGCTACCTCTTCCTGCTCTGGGACTTCCGCAACGAGTCGATGCCGCTGATACATGTGCGCACATGGCAGCCGACAGAGACCATCAGCGATGACAACGAAGTGATGAACATCAGAGACTTCAACCTGGAGTAACTAAAGACAAGTTAAGCTAAGACAAACGACATTATCACTTTAAACAAACCTATATGACAGGCAAGATGTTACATATACGCACGTTAAAGGCACTGCTGCTGACGCTCATGCTCTGCATGGCAGGCTGCGGCACGGCCCTGGCACAGCAGTTCAGCGTGACTAAGTTTCGCGTCTTGCCCAACGACGTGAGCGCCTTTATCACTCCGGTGCGCGACCTCAACGACGAGGCGTGCGCCCTGCTGAAGGTTACGGCCACGCCCGAGTATGCCTTCTCGTCGCCTTTGGGCATTGTCATGCGTAAGGACAATGTAGGCGAGATATGGCTTTATCTGCCCAAAGGCACAAAAAAGATTACCATAAAACATCCTGAATGGGGCGTCATGCGCGACTATAAGTTTGAGAAACCGCTTGAGAGCCACATGACCTACGAGATGGTCATCAATTCGCCCAAGCCAGACATAGCCCTTAAGCACGACACCATTGTGCTGACAAAGACCATCGTCGACACAATAGCCGTGAAGAAGCGGCGGCCGAAGCTGCCGCTCAGGACTCATGCCCTGTTTACAGTTTCGATGCACGAAAACGGACCTTCGTGGGGTGTCATGGTGGCATTAATGCGCCGCCATGGCTTCTTCGTTCATGCAAGTGCCGACCTGCGCAGCATAGGCAAGACCGTAACCACCTGCGACAAGGAAGGATTTACCGACGGAAGCAGCATAAAACCATATTACACAGGACAGACACGCCACTCGACATACACCGTGACGGCCGGAGCGATACACCGCCTCGGGCGCATGGTCAGCCTGTTTGAGGGCATTGGCTATGGCCGCACGGCCACGGCATGGGAGCTGGCTGAGAGCGAAGGAGGCGGACTTGCGCTCAACGACGGCCTGACACACAAAGGCCTTGCAGCCGAGCTTGGCGTGGTGCTGTCGTTCGGACGGATAAGCGTGTCGGCATCTGCCGTAACAATAGCCGGACGCCAGTGGCAGGGCTGCATAGGTGTAGGCATTAACATTGGCAAAAGATGAAGACAAGGATATTATCACTCACCACACTGATAGCGCTGCTGCTGACGCTGGCCGCATGCAGCAGCGATGAGGCTCCGGATAACTTTGAGCCGCGCCTCGTAACGGGTGAGGCTTCGGGCGTAACGCGCACAGAGGCCGTCATCGCAGGCGAGGTGGTGCTGCAGGGAAGCACCGACATGCCGGAGCTGCGCTTCAGATACGGCACGACAGACCAGATGGACCACACCACGGGTGTGCTTGCCCCCGACGGCAACAAGGTGAAAATGCAACTGACGGGGCTTCAGCCGGGCACGATGTACTACTACAGACTTCATGCTACCAATGGCCGCGTGGAGCTGCATGGCAACACGATGACCTTTGTAACCGTGCCAAACGATAGGCCCACGGTGGGCGTGCCGACAGTGCTGAGTCAAGGCCCAATGAGCGTCATTGTAGAATATGAAATAACGGACGACGGCAACGAGACCATAACCTCCACGGGATGCTACGTAACCGACATTGAGACAGGCGACACGCAGAGCGTAGAGGCTGAGACGCCGGGCGCTGAAGGCGTTGGCATGAGGGTGCGCATAGGCGGACTGCGCCAGAACGCCACCTACGAGATAAAGGCCTACGCCGCCAACGGCGAGGGCGAGAGCGTGGGCGAGGCGCTGACCATAACCACGTCTGACGCTGTTCTGCTGGCCGATGCGGGCGAGTTTGAAGAGCTTATGGGTGACAGCAAATACGAGTATATTACGTTGTCTATTGCCGGCCCTATGAACGGCGACGACCTGCGGTGCCTGCGCCAGATGATGGGACGCGACATCGATGGCTCTGCCACGGCTGGCCGCCTTGCACAGGTAAACATGGCCGACGCCCATATCGTGGAGGGCGGAGGAGTGTACGGCTCGTCGCGATACACCGAGAATAATGTAGTGGGTTACGGCCTCTTTGCCGACTGCACCCTGCTTACAAGCGTTACTCTGCCTTCCGATGCCGTCAAGATAGAGAAAGACGCCTTCATGAACTGCACGGCGCTCAGAGAGATAACCATACCGGCATCAGCCACCGACATCAGTCCGTCGTCGGGCTGCACGGCGCTCGCCGCCATCAACGTGTCGGCCGCCAACACTGCATACAGCAGCATAGACGGAGTGCTGTTCGACGCCGGTGCCACAGAGATACTGTGGTTCCCCATAGGCAAGCAGGGCGACTATACGCTGCCGTCTACTGTCAAGGCCATAGGCGACTATGCCTTCCAGGGTTGCCACATAACACGCTTCACCCTGCCCGACAACCTCACGGAGATAGGGCAGGCCGTGTTCTACGACAGCAGCGTAGAGGAAGTGGTCATGCCGTCAGGGCTTAGACTCATACCCACAGCCACCTTCCAGAAGTGCGACAAGCTCACCACGGTGCGCCTCGGTGCAGCCACAGAGCTGATATCCGACTATGTGTTCGACGGCTGTCCGCTTGAGCATCTGTATGTCGACGCACAGTATCCGCCCGTGTGCAACAGCAACGCCCTGACCAGCACGCCCGACTTTCTGCCAACATGCACGCTGCACGTGCCCAAGGGACGGCGCAACTTCTATCGTGCTGACTCGAGCTGGAAGCGCTTCGGTACAATCGTAGAGGAATGACGCGTGCTGCTCATTTACAAACAAAACAGCATTTAAGTTTATGACAATGAATACACCTGAAATAGAGGAGCTGAAGCTGCTCATTGAACAGAAATATGGAAAGACGCTCGGCACGACAACCGACTTTGAGGAGTTTTCGGTTCATCTGAGCCACGACACCGGACAGAACGTGTCCGCGTCGACGCTCAAGAGGCTCTGGGGATATGTCAACGACAGCCATAAGCCGCGCATGTTTACGCTCGACATCCTGGCCCAGTATCTTGGCCATGCCAACTATTACGCCTTCGTTTCGTGGCTCAAGACAAGCACACGCTACAACTCGTCGTTCTTCAACGCCAAGCAGCTTATCAGCAACGAGCTCGATGCCGGAACTGAGGTGGAGATAGGCTGGAGCCCCAACCGCCTGGTGCGCCTGCGCTACGTGGGTGAGAGCCGCTATGAGGTGGTGTTGTCGCAGAACAGCAAGCTCGTGCCCGGCGACAGCTTCGTCACAGGATGCTTCATCAAGGAGCAGCCGCTCTATCTGCCCTACATCGAGCGACCTGACGGCCGCACGGCGCCCTTTGTGGCAGGCCGCAACGGCGGACTAACCATAATTAACGTCATCAACATCGAGAAATGAACAATTCAGACACCGAAATATTGGACGACAGCCCCTCAGGATACATGAGCGACATAGACGGCGAGATGGACAGCGCCGTGCGCATACCCGTGCAGAACGCCTTCAGAGACATAAGCGAGTTCTATGTGTCGAGGTCGGGACACACGCGCCTGCTGACAGCCACACGCTTCGGCAAGCGCTATACGCTGAAATGCCTGAAGCCCGACTTTGCCTACACGCCCGTCTACCGTCAGGCCCTTGCCAAGGAGTTTGAGATAGGACTGCAAATGGACCATCCGCATATCTGCCGCACCATAAGCATGGAGGAGGTGGCAGAGCTGGGCACGGTCATCGTTATGGAATATATCGACGGCGACACACTGAAGAGCCTCATTGACAGCAAGATGCTGACGCCCGACATGGCGCGCAGAGTAACCGAGCAGCTGGCCGATGCGCTCGGATACATACACAGCAAGCAGATAATACACCGCGACCTGAAGCCTTCGAACATAATGATAACGCACAACGGCCACAACACCAAGCTGATAGACTTCAGCCTGTCGGACAGCGACTATTTCAACGTGCTGAAATGTCCTGCCGGCTCATCGGGCTACATCGCCCCGGAGCAGCTTCAGCCCGACGCCAAGCCCGACATAAAGGCCGACATCTATTCGTTCGGAATGGTGGTAAGAGACATGGCCCGGCTTACTGGCGACGCCTATCTGCGCCGTATAGCTGCAGCCTGCACCCGGCGCAACGCCTCTGAGCGTCCGGCAGACATGTCGGCCGTGATGTCGCTGCCGCGCACAGACAACCGGCAGCGCATCGTGGTTGCATTGCTGGCATTAGTTGTTGCTGCGCTCACTGCTTATGTGGCTGTTACGCTCTACAACCGTTCCACGGCATCAGACGACGCACGGCAGGACAACGCTCCGATAGAGATTGCTCCCGACAGCAACCGCGCCTTAGACTACACCCTGTGGCCCGAACGCGGTGAAAAGTAGAGCCAGTCCCCAGACAATTTACATCTTCTTCCGTAGTCTCCCCCGGCAAATAGGCGTAAATAGTATTTTTTCCTACGTGGTAAGGCGAGCGAAGTTTCGCTCCCAAGGCTCTATTTATACCTGTCGGTTTGAAGGCGAAATAGAACGACATAATATCCCTCCGAACGATACATCTTGTGAGTTAGAATACGAAGAATCGGATAATGATGATTTTAACCACAATCAGTCATTATCCTGCGCATAGCTTTATCTATTTTGTGCATTCATGTTTTTCAGCCGTCTTTTTGTCCGCTTATAAATTTTCGAAAAATACTAAACACTATTATTTTATTCATAGGGTTCGTATTTCACCTCTAACAAACAATATATTGTTTCTATACAAATGCTCCAGCCCATTATGGTTGTACAATCTTTGGCCTGATATTTATATAAAAACGATGCTGGCCATTAAAATACTACAAAAAATGTATATACACTTTTTGTTGCAACAATTTTTGTAATTACATTTTATGTATTATATTTGTGTTGGAAATCAAAAATAGAGCGTTATGGAAACTCCGTTTATATTTGGAAAGATTGCTACCGAGAAGAATTTTACCGACCGTGAGAAAGAAACAGCCGACCTGCTTCAGAGCTTTACGTCGTTAATCAATACAATTATTATATCTCCTCGTCGCTGGGGTAAGAGTTCACTTGTAAATAAGGCTGCAAAGTTAGCGATGGCGCAGGACTGCAACCTCCGAATCTGCCATATCGACCTTTTCAATGTTCGTAGCGAGGAGCATTTCTATTCACTGCTCGCCCAGAAGGTTATTGCCGCCACTTCCTCAAAATGGGAGGAAGCAATAGAGAGCGCGAAGAGTTTCTTTTCGCATCTTGTCCCCAAGATAACAATCGGTATGGACCCCACCAATGAGATTTCAATCGACTTTGATTGGGAGGAGGTAAAGCGCAACCCCGATGAAGTGCTCGACCTTGCCGAAAAGATTGCCAGGAAAAAGGGGCTGAAAATCGTGATTTGCGTAGATGAGTTCCAAAATATCGCAGAATTTACTGACCCAGACTATTTCCAAAAGAAGTTGCGTTCCCATTGGCAGCTGCACCAGAATGTGGCCTATTGTCTCTATGGTAGCAAACGCCACATGATGATGGAAGTTTTTAGCGACTCGTCCAAACCATTCTATAAGTTCGGTAATCTGATGTTTCTAAATAAGATTGAAACGCCTTGCCTCGTGGAATTCTTCAAGAGTCGTTTCGCTGATACAGGCAAGAACATCGACGATGAAGCAAGCCATTTGATAGCAAAGCTCGTGGATAACCATCCATACTACGCACAACAGCTGGCACAGCTTTCATGGCTCAGAACAAAGGATGTATGTACTGTTGAGATTGTGCGTGAGGCACACACGGCATTAGTGGAGCAGTTAAGTCTGCTGTTCGTAACAATCACTGAGACACTTACGACACAGCAGCTGAACTATCTTAAAGCCCTTATAGCCGGCGAAAAAGCCATCAGTTCGACTGAAGTGATGCATCGCTATCAAATCTCTTCAACGACCTCAATATCCCGTTCAAAGGCAGCTCTTATCAAGAATGATATATTGGATAATAAGGCCGGTGAAATCTCATTCCAGGATCCGATTTATGCCTATTGGTTGAAGACTGAATATTTCGCAAAATGATTTATAATTAAAAAACTTTATGATTAATATGCCAAATGACATAACCTTAAAATCTGTTCGTAATTTACTTGGAATGAAGTTCTTTATACCAAGTTACCAACGTGGTTATCGCTGGACCGAACAACAAGTAAAAGACCTGTTGAATGACATAAAGGAATTTATTGACAACGGAACAAATAATATATACTGCATTCAGCCATTGGTAGTTAAAGAACGAGACCAAGATATACTCTCGAAAATTAAGAAGGCTAATAGTATAGATGAGGTAAAGCAATTTCTATTAGGTTCTTGGGAGGTTATTGATGGCCAGCAAAGATTGACAACAATCAAAATCATTTTAACCGTTTTGCAAGAAAAATCTTATGAACTAGAATATGAAACACGTACAGAGTCAAAAGATTTTCTAAATGATATTTCCATAAAAAATAATGCCGAAGCTGAAAGCAATATTGATTTTTACCACATGCACAAAGCTTATGTCACAATTAGCAATTGGTTCAATGGGAAGGATGAAAGTTTAAAAACGATGTTTCTTGAAACAATAAAATCAAAAGTTCAATTTATCTGGTATGAGACCAAAGAAGCGCATCCTATCGAAGTCTTTACTCGTCTAAATATTGGCAAGATTGCATTGACCGATTCGGAACTTATCAAGGCATTGTTCTTGAATGCGTCGAATTTCAAAAATCAAGACCAAGACTCTGTCAGATTACAACAAATTGAAATCGCGAACGAATGGGATGAGATTGAATACACATTGCAGAACGACGAATTTTGGCTGTTTATTCAAAATGAGCTTAAATACTCCAAACCTACGAGAATTGATTATATCTTTGATTTGATAAGAAAACAAGATGCGTTAGAATTAAAAGAATTATTAACCGAAAATACCAAGATATCCAATATAAATCTCGATGAGAAGGAATTAAAAAAAATAGTGAATGAAAAATATAGCGAAGAAATTGGCATTGACGAGCACACTATTTTCCGTTACTTCTATCTTTATTTTAATCTGAACAAGCATAAAATAGATTCAGAGTGGCTTAGACAAACTTGGCTAATTATCAAACGTTATTTCCTGATCTTCAAAGAGTGGTTTAATGATTTGGAATTATATCATTATGTTGGTTTCTTAGTAGAAAGAGGCGAAAAGATTGAATCTTTGATAAAAAAATACGATGGAGAAAAAGAGTCGTTTGTAAATTATGTAAAGATAAGAATCAAAGACAATCTAAAAAGTTGCAATAATTTACAACAGGAATATGAAAAAGGTAAGCCCAAAACCGCATGTTATCCGATTTTACTTCTTTATAATCTCCAAACAGTTATTGCTCAAAACAAGAAGTTGGAAGAAAATAAATATGGCATGTCTATATTCTATAAATTCCCTTTTCATTTAATGAAGAAAGAAAGTTGGGATATGGAGCATATTGACTCTGATACCACTAACCCCTTAATCAAGTTCAGTGACCAAAAGGAATGGCTAACTGATTGTTTGAAAGAAATTAGTGATGATAATATAAAAAGAGAGATTCTTCAATTTATTAAGGCAAAAGATCAACCGGAGGACTTTGATAATTTGGCATTCAAAATTGATCAATATATAAATAAGGGCTGTGAAAGATTACAAGAACCTAAAAAAGAAGGTGACATCAATCAGAAAAATTTGATTTGGAATTATTGCTTGCTTGATTCCAGCACAAATAGAAGTTATGGTAATGCGATTTTTCCCGCAAAAAGGCGAAGGATTATTCAAAAGGATAAGGGGGAAAATGGAGTTTCATTCATACCTCCATGTACAAAGAATGTTTTCTTAAAATACTATAATCAACAGACAAATGTTTTGCGTTGCTGGGAAAGACAAGATGCCAAAGCATATCTTATGGATATAAATAATGTTTTGTCTATCGCTGATTTTATAGAAGACCAGAAAGAAAAGATTGATAAACTATAACAGAAGGATTGAGACTATGGGATATAATAAATATACGTTCTGGCAACTTATTTCGGAAAAGAGAATAGTTATTCCGATTATCCAACGCGATTATGCACAGGGTCGTGAAGGTAAAGAATATGTACGAAAGGGTTTTTTAGAACAGTTGGGTAATGCTATTTTTAAAAACGGGTCAATAGAACTTGATTTTGTCTATGGCACAGAAAATGATAAGACTATGTATCCGCTTGATGGTCAGCAACGTTTGACTACTCTTTGGCTATTGCATTGGTATGTAGCTTATCATGCAGGAAAAACAAATCTGGCTTCATTTACAGAAGATGAAAAGAAGAAACTTAAAAATCAATCTGGAAAATTAGAAAATTTTGAAGCATCGAAACAAGAAATAGTCAAGACAATTAGTACACTAAAAAATTTCTCGTACGAAACACGAACGTCTTCACGAGAGTTTTGTGAAAAACTGTGTGAATTGGAATACAAAAAAACTGACAATATCGTAAAACACATAATGAGTCAAACATGGTTTTTCTCTATATGGAAACAAGACCCAACCATTCAGGCTATGCTCAGAATGTTGAGTGGTACTAGTAATACAAATAGTCAGGATAGAGAATTAGTTGATGGCATTGAAAAACTGTTTGAAAACAATAAAGACTTCCCCGCGTATTGGAAATATTTGACAGAAAATAATCAAATCACTTTCAATTTTTTACCTTTGAATTCTAATGAAATTCCAATTTCAGATGATTTGTACATAAAAATGAATGCTCGTGGTAAGGCCTTAACAAGTTTTGAAAATTTCAAGGCAGATTTAATTGGTTGGATGAAAGACAGTTCTAATCCAGAGAGAGAGGTATTCAATCAACTAGTTGACTGCGATGGCCGAAAAATGCCTTATACTTTAGCATTTTCGAGCGATATTGACAATAAATGGACTGACATTTTCTGGGAAAACGGTAAAGGCTTGGGAAGAGTAGATGAAATCTATTTTGCTTTCTTTAATCGCTATTTTTATAATCTCGTTATCACGAAAGATGGTTTTAAAGATGACAATGCGTCTCAAGATGTTTATTATGCCTATTTCAGTGATTTAAAAAACCCAAAGGATAACGACAAAAAAATTGCTTATACCTCGTTTAATTTTTATAGGCATTTTTTAAACTCAGAAATAATCAATGATATATACACAATTCTGAATAACTTTTACAGTAGCTTTAGAAAATGTAAGAATATACACGACATATTAGGTTGTAGCTGGAATAAGGACTTTCATTTTATTCCAAAATTTTGCAAAGATGGTGAGGAATGGAAGACTATAGATGACAATTCTGGCAACAGGATATATGAGGTAACAACCCTCAATCAGATGGAGAGAGTCGTTTTCTATGCAATATGCAAATATTTTAAATCAGGTACAACTAATGAAGATGGCACTTCATTAAAAAATTGGATGCGTTTTATCTGGAACTTAGTTTCTGATTATGATGGAAATGATACTCCTGCAATAAGAAGTATTGGCGCAATGCAAGCAGCAATTAACATTATTAATAAGATTCATAACCCTCTAGATATTTATAACGAACTGAAAAATCAGAAAGAAGAACCCTCAAAATCAGAAATTAATAATCGTTTTAATGAAGAAATCGCCAAAGCAAAACAGATTCTTATAAAACAAGCGGATGCAAATGCGATAGGACCTGATGAGACACAGATTATCGAAACTGAGAATTATGCCTTTTTTAGGGGTGCCATTCGTTTTTTGTTTACTGATGAAAACGGGACTATGGATGATTGGAGCAATTTTTCAAAAAAATGGGAGAACGCTAACAAGTATTTTAATGTGAATGGATTAACAGAATATGGGCAAAATGATGCTATTGCTAACCGTATTATATTATCATATTGTAGCGACTGGGAGAAACAAATTCAATCATATCCACATAATGACAAATTTATATTCAGTTATTCTATTGCCACATGGCGTAACAACATTTTAATGAGAACCAATATTTACGCAAGGCCTATCCATAATTTACTTATGGGTAAATCTATATGTGATTCAACATTTCTTGTAAACAATGATAATTGGCGTAATATTGCGTTTAATAGAATTGTTAATACTAATTTAATTGCAAAAATTAATACTGGTTATTATGGCAATCGTGACAAGTATTACATTCGTTTGATTTATGATGGACTATCGCTATATCCGAGTAGCACAGGTATCATCTTGACACTAAACAATAGAGATAAATTTTTAAGTGAACTTATTGAAAAAAAGAAGGTAAAAATAACAGAAGGGAAGTTATTAGACACGCAGCCAGTTAAAATGTTCTATGGTTGGCATATTGATTTTGTATATAAAGAATACACATTTAGATGGCAACATTGGAATAGGATTGATATGTACGAAACAGACAAGCGATTGGAAGATTATCAAGAATACAAAGATAAATGTATTATTTATGGAGAACAAATACAGGATTCAAATGATTTAGTCACTAAACTAGAGCGGTGTATAAAAAATTATAATGATATTAAAAATAAATAGAAAAAAACAAGGAAGTTATATGTTACTTGTTGTGTAGGATATATAACTGCCTAAAATTTCGGCTCTGATTCCCATTCGGTTTCAGAGCTATTTTTGTACCTTTTCTCATCAAAAATGGTATTATCCACAAATCTTTGTACCGCATTTTGATATTCAAGAAATTACACTTACTTTTCAAAATGGAGGATAAGTCGAGAATGAAGCTAAAAATCATTAACTTACACATTCTCAGATACTTGCTAACTTGCTGGCCGTACATTTTAGAGCGCCATACTATTGATAATCAAAGATGTACACATATTGCATCGAATAATAGGATAAATGCTGATTTTAATCAATGATAATATTTATATTGATCTGAGCTATTCTTGATTAAAAATAAGCTATAATTTGCCAAATCTCTAAAATTTAATGTGATTTGGCAAATTATATTGATTTTTTGTGCTTGTTTATGTAAAAAACAAAATTCTATAGTTATGGTAATTGTCCGAATTTGCCCTGCTTTTGTATCTTCTGGAACGTTATTATCATTGATAATAAAATTTGCCCATATTGTATCAACAAATAATTTCACTACTTTCATACAAAAACTAAAAACATGGTAAAAAGTCAGGACAAAATTTTTTTGTAATCTGGAGATGAAGGCTTTAACGGATGTTAAAGAAATGATACTCAAAGTGCTCTTATTTTAACTTATGTTTGCTTTTATGCGGCTAAAGGGTGTGTGAGGATGATGTTTTTGGGGCATGGAAGGGCTTGTTTTGCGTTGCAATAGCACTGCTTTTGGAGCGTAAACCTATGACTTTTGCAGCGAAAGTGGCCGAGTAATATATTTTAACACTGCGGCTTTTGCTTTCAAAATGGCTTAAATGTCTGTATGCCAATGCTTTAGTGTGAATGCTCGTTTTTGATGTTTTTCAGACAAAATCGCGGAGACGTGAGGAGCATGGGCATTCTGAAGGCGTCAAACGGTATGGATTTTGTCTGAAATATTTACAAAATGCGGCGGCGCCACGGTGTGTGGTGTGCCGCATGACCTTCATAATGTCATTACATAGATACCGTCAGAATAAGCATCGTCAGTTGGCTTAGTCTGCTTATACAGCTGATTACTTTTGGCCTTAATAAGGGGAAAATGTGAAATTTATAGGCTTTTTAGATGCGGAAAGTGTGAAATTTATGGCTGTATATTGTATGGAAAATGTGAAAATAATGAGGTAATATGGTACGGAAAGTGTGAAAAATATGGGTTTTTATGATGCGGAAAATGTGAAATTTACTATATTTGCAGATGTATCAAGACGTTTGGAAATATGGAGAAGTTGCTGAAAAGAAAGATTGACAAATATCTGACTGACTGGAAGAACAGGCCTGACAGGAAGCCTCTTATCATCAAGGGCGCCAGGCAGATAGGCAAGACGCGCTCAGTAGAGTGGTTTGCCGGTCAGAATTATGCAAGCGTGATAGAGATAAACTTTATCGAGCAGAAAAAATACCGTGAGATATTCAACGACGGATTTGAGGTGGACGCAATACTGAAGAATATATCACTGCTGAATCCTGAATTGAAGTTTATCCCCGGCAATACCATATTTTTCTTCGACGAGCTTCAGGCGTGCCCCAACTGTGCCACGTCGCTGAAGTTTTTTAAGCTCGACGGCCGTTTCGACGTAATCTGCTCAGGCTCGCTCATGGGGATAAGCTATAATGAGATAGAATCTAACAGCGTGGGATATAAGGAGGACTACGAGATGCACTCGATGGACTTTGAGGAATTTTTGTGGGCAAAGGGCTATAACGACGAGTTCACGGCCGACCTGCTAAGTCACATGCTCGACGTAAGGCCGCTGTCTGAGCTGCAGATGGACACACTGATGAGCCTGTTCCGCGACTATGTCATAATCGGAGGCATGCCCGAAGTGGTCAGCACGTATGTTAGGAACAAGAATTTCAGCGGCACGCTCGACATTCAGCGCCAGCTGCTGAAAGACTATGAGGAGGACATAACAAAATATGTTGAGGGCCTGGACAAGGCAAAGGTGAAGGCGGTGTATAACCATATCTCGACCTTCCTGGCAAAGGAGAACAAGCGGTTTCAGATAACCAAGATAGCCAGAAACGCGCGCAACAGAGACTATATGGGATGCGTTGAATGGCTCGCCGATGCCGGAGTGGTGAACGTGTGCTACTGTCTTAATCAGCCCGAGCTGCCGCTGAAAGGCAACTACGACCCAAAGATGTACAAGATATACTTTAAGGACACAGGACTGCTGATAGCCTCGCTCGACGAGGAGGCACAGGAAGACCTGAGGGCAAACAGGAATCTAGGCACGTACAAAGGGGCGATATACGAGAATATCGTAGGCGACATGCTCGTAAAGCAGGGCTATCGGCTGTTTTACTATCACAGCGACAGGCCGGCTCTTGAGATGGACTTCTTTATAAGAAGCGCCGATTCGCTCATACCGGTGGAGGTGAAAGCCAACGACGGGGCTACGGCTTCGCTGAACAGACTGCTGAATGACGACAAATATAATGACGTGAAATATGGCATCAAACTGGGCTACAGGAACATCGGATTCAACGGCAAATTCTATACTTTTCCGTATTTCCTGACTTTCCTGCTGCGAAGATTCGTGGCTGAGAGCAAACGCAGCTGTTAGTGGAATTAGTAAAGCCGTATGGCGGCATGAGGTTTTATGGTGTGTAGAGCCTGTTTCTGTCGTGCCATATATTATTATGAAATGTGGCGCCGGGCATGTAAACGGGCAGTCTGTCGTGCCGCATTAATCGTTTAACAGGTAAAAACATATCCGCATGAGCGACATTTCATTTACATGCAAATATTATTCGCCGCTGGGAGAGATAACCCTGGCATGCCGCGACGACAGGCTTACGGGGCTGTGGTTTGACGGACAGAAGCACTACGGCAGCACGCTGACCGGTAGGACCGAAGAGGCAGACGTGCCCGTGTTGAGGCTTGCCGTGAGGTGGCTCGACGAATATTTCAGCGGCCATGATCCGCAGTTTGTGCCGCCGCTGAGCCTTATGGGCACGCCGTTCAGCCGCCTCGTGTGGCGCAAACTGATGGACATTCCATGCGGAACTACGCTGACATACAAGGAACTGACGCTGCGCATGGCTGCCTGCGGCGAGTGTGGCGCTGGGGCTGTGAGGGCCGTGGCGGCAGCGATAGGGCGCAATCCCGTGTCGCTCATAGTGCCCTGCCACCGCGTTATCGGTTCGGGCGGAAGCCTGACGGGATATGCCGGGGGCGTATGGCGCAAGGAATGGCTGCTGCAGGCGGAGCGCTCTATGGCAGAAGGCAGACTGGTGTAGTGAGGCTGTTGCGGTTCGGCCGGACAGAGGCTTCATGTGGGGCGCATTGTGGGGTGTGTTGTTATGTGCGTCGGGATTGTTATGAGGCAAAAATTTAGGCTGAACAATAACGCCGGATTTGGGCTGGGCTGACCGCTTGTCTTACGGGTGGTGGCGCAGCCCGTAAGGCTGTCTACGAAAAAGGCCGCCGTGACCCTTGCGGGCAGGCAGCCTCAGTTTAAAATAACATTATAAAATAAATTGTGATATGTTGTCGTCATGCCTTGCGGCATGCGTCCGGGTACACACTTTTAAATGGCATCGGCAGACTTAGAAGTTTACGCCGAAGTTGAGCGACAGACATCCGTTGTGCGACGTGTCGAACGTGTCGTGACAGATGTTAGACAGACCGATGTCGTATGTTATGTCGAAGTAGAACAGGTCGTAAGCCACGCCGCATCCTACGCGCAGACCTCCGTCAAAGCGCTGGAAGGCATCGTCGGAGAACGAACTGAAGGCCTTGCGCTCGTCATAGTTCTTCATCTTGCCGCCCACGCCGCATGCCAGGTATCCGCCGAACTGCGGCTGCACGGAGAAGTGGTCGGTGATGCTGTAGATGTATTTCAGCACGATGGGCATCTCTATGTAGTTGAGGTCGTAGGTCATTTTCTTCTTCTCGCCCATGTCGTTTATTATGTCTTTCTTTCCGCCTTTCTCGGTGTAGAAGAGTCCCGGCTCAAGGTAGAGCGGAATGTCTGCCGACAGCGGAATGCCCACCACTGCTCCTACGGTCAGGCCTGTCTGCGAGTCGCTGCCGTCGAGCGTAGGGTCGTCAGAGTTGACCGTTGAGAACGCCGGACCTATGCGGAAACCGTAATACATGTTGCCCGTGCCCAGTCCGCTGTCGTGGCGTCCGTAAGAATATTCCAGTCTTCCGGTGCTCTCGTTGTAGTAGCGGCTGTGGCTGTAGTGCTGTGCCGATGCCGGCAGTGAGAGTCCTACTGCTGCCAGTGCGGCTATGGCAAATCTCTTAATTGTTTTCGTGCTCATAAGTTTCTGAATATTGTTTACTTGGTGCAAAGAAACTAAAAAATGGCGAGATGTCAAAAGGAAAAGGCCTAAATTGCATAGGGAAACCCCTAATATGCGCCCTTGTGGCGCTGTCCTGTGTGCTTTTGGGGCGGCTGTATTTGCCGGCACGCGCAGCCGAAATAACCATTGGGCGGTTATTATTTTTATTTTTCATGACATTTATGTCTTTATTATTAATTTATTTATAAATTTGCAGAAAAATTTAAAAAACCATGGAAACATTACTTCCTTACGCACTGTTGTGCCTCACATCAATCTTCACGCTTGCCAATCCTCTCGGCACGATGCCCGTGTTTCTTACCATGACCCAGGGCATGAGCGAGGAGCAGCGCCAGTCTATCGTAAAGCGCGCCACCATCACGGCGCTGATCATCCTCATCGTGTTCACCTTTGCCGGCCAGTTTATCTTCATGTTCTTCGGCATATCCACCAACGGCTTCCGCATAGCCGGCGGCGTGATAATCTTCAAGATAGGCTACGACATGCTGCAGGCACGCTACACGCACGTGAAGCTCAACTCTGACGAGATAAAGACCTATGCCAACGACATATCGATAACGCCGCTGGGCATACCTATGCTCTGCGGTCCGGGCGCCATAGCCAACACCATCGTGCTGATGAGCGACGCCCATACAATAACGATGAAGAGCATACTGATAGGCTCGATAGTGTTTATCTACGTGCTTACATACTTCATCCTGCGTGCCTCCACGCGCCTTGTGAGCGTGCTCGGCGAGACGGGCAACAACGTAATGATGCGCCTTATGGGCCTTCTGCTTATGGTCATCGCCGTTGAATGTTTCGTCGGCGGAATGAAGCCTATACTTATAGACATAATAAGTCAGGGCGCGGCAGGTGCCTGACGTGATATAATATAATGCGGTATGACGCGTTGAATGCGGCAGTCGGGACAAGTGTCCGGGCTGCCGCATTTATTGTCTCAAAACGCTTCTTAGGCAGCATATAGCTCAGCCTGTTTGGCTTATTCCTGCCTTCGTCGTCCGTCTTTTGTCGGCTTCTTCTTGGAATATCAGCCACGCCTGCGGAACGTCAAATGAAAATTCCGCTCAGTATTAAAGCAAAAATTCCGGCCGGATTATAATAACAGATAGGGGTTAAAATACAGGCAGTATTCTGAATATAAGATATTGTGTTTGCGGTTTCATGTATGGCAGGGTGCCGCCGGATGTTTTCTTTGGCATGGTGTGTTATGTCCTTAAAAATGTCATATGGCATGGCGCCGGCAAAGAGCATATGGACGGCTGAGGGCACGCTGGGGCTGAATGGATAGAAACAATGCGACGGCTGACAGATTTTTGCCTTGAAATTGTCTGCAAATTGTATTGTTATGACGACTAATTTTAACTTTAAGGGCTGATTTTATAAAAGATTATTACATTTTTACAAAATATCTTTTGTTTTTATAAAATTTTGCTTATATTTGCTTTCGGAATGCTATAGCTTTTAAGAAACAACATGTATAACCTCTAAATCAAACGCATTATGAACAGAAATTTTATCTCCCTTATCATCGCTGTATTGTTTTCTTCGGCATCATTTGCCCAGCAGTATGAATATAAGCTGACCGGAATAACATCGAAGCACACTAACGACTATTACAAATACTTCTACGACGATGCCAACGGCCGTGTAGACAGTGCGGTGCAGTATCGCGAACTGGCAGGCTTTATCTACGACTATACGCTGAAATATATTTATGACGAAAACGGAAACGAGGTGCTCGAGAAGGGATACCAGAAGTTCTCGGGCGACGACTTCTATACATATTCTACGCAGGTGAGATACACTTACGACGAGAACGGACGCATCTTAAGCCGTGCCAACTATAACCTTAACCGCAAGAAGGGCGAGTTTGAACTTGGCGGTGTCTATGAGTATGTCTACGAAGGCGACAAGCTCGTTAAGCGCAACACCTACGTTGACGAGGCGCTGACGGAGAAATTCGAGGAGGTGATCTATACTTATGACGACAAGGGACGTCTGGACGAGGAGAATGTCTATTCGTCGTTCTTCGGCGATGAGATGACGTTCTCGAGCGGCACGAAGTATATTTATGACGACAAGGACCGTATGGTTGAGAAGATAAGCACCATTGGCGACTTCTTCACCGGCGCGAAGATGCCAGCCGGAGGCGAGGTGTGCACGTATGACGAAGCCGGAAACATTGTGGAATGGATGACATACAGCGAAGTGAAGGAGCAGCCGTCGAGCCGTGATGAATACACGCACGACCTGTCGCTCGAGACTGTCAACACGCTTTATCCCGTGGAGAACGAGTGGGACGGAACGGTTTATCTCAACTCGAAGAACGCCATACTCTCAAACATCGTTTATCAGACGGACAGAAACACGGGCGAGATGGCTGTGTATGACGAGCTTGTGATGGAATATGCTCCTGTGGCGTCTACCGGAATCAACGTGATACGTCCGGCTGTGAAGGACATGGTGCAGGCTGTTTATGCCGACGGCAGAGTGCGCCTGACGGGCGTGGCTGAAAACGAGCCTGTAAGAGTGTACAGCCAGACGGGCGTGCTGATGGACATGAAGAAATATAACTCGCAGGAGGGTATAAGCATCAGCAGCATGCCGGCAGGTGCATACATCATCTCTACAAGGCTGGGCTCTGTAAAGGTGTGGAACAGATAGGATTATATTAGCAAGATAGAAAATACAACGTCCGCAGATTCTGCCTGATGCAGACATCTGCGGACGTTGTTTTATTTCGACCGGCTTCAGGGCCGTATGTGTTCTGTGTTATGCCGCCGCTTATTGCGGTGCCGTGGCATTATTGCTGTTGCTTTGCTGATTTGATGTGCTCCTGCGCGAAGTGCCACACCACGATGCCTGCCGTTACCGACACGTTGAGCGAGTGCTTCGTGCCGAATTGCGGTATCTCAAGGCATCCGTCGCTGGCATCTACCACCTCCTGGCGCACGCCCTTCACCTCGTTGCCCAGCACGACGGCATAGCGTTGGCCGGCGTCGGGCACAAACTCGTTGAGCATGGTGCTGCCTTCACACTGCTCCACGGCCATCACCTTGCATCCCATGGCGTGCAGCTCGCTTACGGCTTCGGCAGCCGTCTTGAAGTAGCGCCACTCAACGCTGTCCTCAGCTCCGAGCGCCGTCTTGTGTATCTCTACGTGCGGCGGACATGCTGTGATACCGCAGAGCCACACAGCCTCTACGCGGAATGCGTCGCACGAGCGGAACACCGAGCCTACGTTATACAGGCTCCTCACATCGTCGAGCACCACGATGAGCGGCATCTTCTCAGAACTCTTGAACTCGTCTACCGTCAGACGGTTCATCTCCGTAACCTTTAACTTGCGCATCGATTCAAATTGAGAATTGATAATTGAGAATTGAAAATTATGATTTGACCAAGAAGGCGGGAATTGTGAATTAAGAATTATGAATTGTCAATTCAAATGAATTCTTCACTCTTCACTTTTAGTTTTTAACTTTGAACGCCAGCGCATACATTCTGATCTGCTTGACCATGGCCAGCAGACCGTTTGAGCGGGTGGGCGAGAGATGGTCTTTCAGACCGATGCGGTCGATGAAATAGAGGTCTGTGTCGAGAATCTCCTGCGGCGTGTGTCCGCTCAGCACGCGTATCAGCAGGGCGATGATGCCCTTGACGATGAGCGCGTCGCTCTCAGCCGTGAAATAAATCTTGCCGTCCTCATAGTCAGCCTGCAGCCACACGCGGCTCTGACAGCCGTCAATCAGGTTGCTCTCCGTCTTATACTTGTCGTCGAGCGGCTTCTGTTCGTTGCCCAGGTCAATGAGCAACTGATATTTGTCCATCCAGTCGGTGAAGTCAGAAAACTCCTCAATCACCTCGTCCTGTGCTTCATTTATTGTCATAATATCCTTTGTTTTTAATGTGTTTGTAAACAGTTTATTATTTTATCTTATATCATGGCCATATTATCATGGTCATTTTAATTGTCTGATATTTAATTACTTACACGTTATAATTACTTGTTTGTCATCTTTCTCTTGGTCATTATTTGGCCATTTAAGTTCTCCGCGCTTCTTCAGTTCCTCAATGCCTAAGATGAACGCCTTGTCAATAAGCACGGAGTTCCTTTTATAATTGTTGCTTATTTCGTAATATGTGCCATAACCTTTACCACTTGCAGTAAGGATATTTTGGTCAACCATGTGTTGTATATAAACTCTTACCTGGCGTCTTGTAAGATGACCGTCAAGAAGTTTCACAAAGTCTCCCATTTTGGCTTTGTTATATTTTGTGAGGAATGGTATAATTATAGATGTAACCTGTGAAGTGTTCCAGTCGCTCTTTTTTGAATATTCTGCCGTATTTCCTGTAAATTCGTAGTAACTCCGGCATAATATGTAATGTATGCCGTTGGTCTTTCCGCGCTTTTCTATCAGGTTTCTGTCCATAAGTTGCTTTATTACAGCCTTGTCTAAAGCTGTAGTTTTTTCATTTCTTCTTATTTTGTCTAAAACAACAATTTCAAAGACAGACAATTTATTGTCTTCGGCAAGATTCTGCTGTACTGATTCTATGAAAAGGGCAAAGGCCTTGTCTTGGATTATGGCCGACAATATAAGTTCAACGTTGAATGCATCACTGCCTGAATAGTCAGGAGCTTCTTTTCCTTCAGACAATGTTCTGTAGAATATCTTGTCTATGCCCTGACCGGAACGCTCTACAATACCTGTTTTTGATAGGACATCTGCCAGCAGGCGGTTTCTAGGTGTGCTTGGTACTGTGAGGATGTTGTCAATAGTTACTCCATGAGGAAAACCGCCGGCATTAGTAACAATAAGTTTTTGCGGATATTGCTTGATCACGGTTTCACTGTGCCGGGTGTAGTCTCTGTGGGTTATCGCGTTGTTTATGGATTCGCGTATAACCTCTTCGTTGAAATAAGGAACATCAAAGATGTATGGTCCTTCTTTAATCTGGAACTTACCGTTGCGCAGGTCGATGTCGTGCCACAGCCTGTCTATCATTATAAAGAACGGCTGCGAATAGGATATCCTATTGTCGAAGGTTATTTGCGATTCTGAATGGCGGTATTCAAGCATCACTGATGCCTGGGGATATACACGCTTGATAAAATCCTCTTTGCCGAGTAATATCACGGCGGCATTGGTTACTCCTTCATCAGTTATCAGTTGCAAGTCGCTAAGAATCTGTCTGTTGCTGAGTGTGAGAAATATCGGATTGTTCTGTTTTTTTGCATATTTTTCCTTAAGAACAGACAATGCGTCAGGATCTAATTCATCTAAAGTGGCATCACGACAAATCTGTTGTGAAAAGTCGGGCTCATTTTCCTGAATAATACTTAGATAAACTTCATCCGACATAGGTTTCAGTTCTTCGCCTACTCTCATTAGTGGAACGTCTTCAAACTTGAATACTGTTCCTGCCGGTCGTGACGGAACATCTATCACGAGAACACGGCCTTTTTTTTCGGCTTCATCTTCATACAGTTCGTATATTTTCGGTCTTATGCCTGTGTCGCGGTATATGTTTGCCTCCAGTTCGCCCGTGCTGTTTTCATTCTGTCTTGTTCCTACAACTTTATGCGGATACTTATCTTCCATGCCGATTACGAGCGAACCGCCTTTTTCGTTGCATAAGGCGGTAACATAACCCAATATGCAGCGGCGGCGTTCCGAAGGTTTCAGTCGCGAGCCTCCGTCATAGGCTACGTTTCCGTGTTCACCTTTCTTGAACTCCACTTTGTCTTCCGACTCTTTGCAGTATTTAAGTTGCTCTATCGACCACATAATATAAACAGCAAATATTTTTTTAATTTAGCATATAGGCTAATCACGTCATTTTACTTTAACTTCCGTCTTATGAAAGTGAAAAACGAAAAGTGAAAAATCCAAATGCAAAGTTGTTTTATGTCAACAAGTCATTTGATTCTAACTCCTTAACTCCCAAGAAGAACAGCATTTGACTTTAACTCCTTTAACTACTCTAACTCCTTTAACTCCTAAGAAAAATCAATATTTCGGCTCCACCTTAACCAGCTTAAACAGCTTGTCGCTCGGTCTAACCTTGTCGGGTACCTTAAACGATACGCGGGTGCCTTTCTGCGCTGTCTCAACGGCATGAGTGTCGTCGTGAATCTCCTCGACGGTTACATACATCACGCCCGTGGTAGGACCCGTTATAAGCATCTTGTCGCCTACAGAGAATTCGCACGCCTCGCACGTAAACTCTGCCACGCCGAGCTTAGAGAAATACTTGACGCCCTTGCCCACGTAAACCTTGCGCTCCGTGGCGTTAGAGCCATAGTTCTTGTTCCATTCGCCAAGGCGCTGTCCCTGGTAGTAGCCGTCCCAGAATCCGCGGTTGAACACCGTTGCCAGGCGCTCGTCCCATTCGTCCTTCTTCTCCTCGGTGAACGTGCCGTCAAGCACGCTCTGTATGGCCTCCTTGTAGCATTTCACCACGGTGTAGACATACTCAGCGCCGCGCGCACGGCCCTCTATCTTGAACACCCTTACGCCGGCCTTCATCATGCGGTCGATGAAGCGCACCGTCTTCAAGTCCTTCGGGCTCATTATATATTTGTTGTCAATCTCCAGCTCCGTGCCTGTCTCCTTGTCTGTCACGATGTATGAGCGGCGGCACAGCTGCATGCACTCTCCGCGGTTTGCCGAGCGCGACGCGTTGTCAAGACTCAGATAGCACTTGCCGCTGATGGCCATGCACAGCGCGCCGTGGCAGAACATCTCAATGCGGATCTTCTTGCCCGACGGTCCGCAGATGTTCATCTGCTCCGCCTGCTCATGTATCTTTGCCACCTGCTCCATGTTCAGCTCGCGCGCCAGCACCACAACGTCGGCAAACTGAGAGTAGAACTTCAGCGCCTCGATGTTGCTTATGTTAAGCTGTGTGGACAGGTGAACCTCCTGGCCCACCTTCTGGCAGTAGGTCATCACGGCCACGTCGCTCGCTATCACGGCCGATATGCCGGCCTCCTTGGCAGCGTCGATAATCTGGTGCATCAGCTCTATGTCGTCGTCATAGATGATGGTGTTCACCGTCAGATAAGTCTTCACGCCCCTTTCGCCGCACGTAGCTGCAATCTCGCGCAGGTCGTCAATGGTGAACGTGCTTGCCGAGTGAGCCCTCATGTTCAGCTTCTCGATGCCGAAATAAATCGAGTCGGCACCTGCCTGCAGTGCTGCCTGCAGGCTCTCGCGGCTGCCCACGGGCGCCATTATCTCATAGTCGGAAATGTTAGTGTCCATAACTTATAGTGAAATCTTGTTGTCAATACCCATTTGTCAAAGCCTTTCGGCCATTATAAAAAATGCCCGCCGTTAAAGGACGACGAGCCAGCCTCAATGTTTTCACAACGGAATAATCCTTATTGTGATTTGCTTAAAATTCTGTCTGCAAAGATACTAATAAAATGCTAACACTCAAACAGTTTTTTATATTTTTATCATATTTGCCCAAGAGCCTGTTTAACCTTTATCGGTCGTAAGCCGGTATCTTGTTTGTTTCTGCATGCAGATTGATGTTTCCTTCCATCTTTTTTACATATTGCTGTCTTGCCGTCTGCTATTTAGCAGGCATAACGGGCTATGTCTAGAAAATAGCGGACGGCAAGATATTCAATATAAAACGGCAATAGGGCTATCTTAGCTTCATTCCTATAAAAATAAGAATTTCTCTCCCGATTATAAAAACTTAATATTTAGTCAGGCATTAAATCAGATTATCTGTTTGTCAACGTGTAATGTATAGCAAACTATCTTGCCGTCGGCTTTTTTGACGGTATATTCAACTTCTCCATTAAGGTTTAGCCCCTTTCGTTGTTCTTCCCATGTTATTTCTTTTACCGGACGGTTGTTTATGGCTATGATTATATCTCCAATTTCAATACCGGCCTTTTCTGCTATTCCGCCTTTGTATAATCCGTTCACTATCCATCCTTCATAAATATCCGTGCGGTCAAAAGTTGCCATATGGGTTACAGATGATAGCATATACATTCCTTTATTCTTGTTGCGTTTCACCCACACTGAAGAGTTTTCCGGATCTAAGACAATATCGTATAACGACCATATTTTATTTCCAATCAGACCTAAATATGGCTTACCAAATGACAGAGCGCCTTTTTTATTAACAGAATAATCTATTACGATGTCTTTAAGTGTATCTGTCATACAGAATTGCGCGGCTCTTATAATAAACTGGTCAGAACCGCCGCCAATGCCGCCGGCTTGTGTCCTGAAGTATGCTTTCGGTATGTCATCAATATTCAGAGAAGATGCTGCCTCGTTAGTAAGACTGATTGAGGAACCACATCCTAAATCCATTCTGAACCATCCTTCCAAGGTGTTCTTCTCGTCAATCTGAAGTTTGGCCTTTACATCAATACGGTTTTTCTCAAATCGTGCGTCAAGTTTTATATAGTTATCAAGCAAATCATCTTTAAACGGTTTTTTAAGCTGTTTTATGTATCCTTCGCTAAAATTGATTTCCAAAGGAGATGTCAGTAGGTGAGTGTTGCCTAACAAGCCGTCGGTATGTCTGCCGAGAATGTCGCGCAGCTTAATTATAGGAGTAATCTTGTTTTGATATTCCATATCGCCGCAGTGAATCTTGACGGGCTCGATGAATATCTCTACGCTTTGAGGTCCGCTGTTGCCTGCTCCCCCGATTTTGGCCCTGCCTTTTTTGCCGAAAGCATTTTGAAGATTATTTACTTTCAGATAATCTTGGTCTAAGTATAGAAAATCAGCCCCGGTGTCATAAATTAGGGTAACAGGTATGGTGTCATTAAGCGTACACTGAAAATACAGATGCCTGTCAAAGATAAATGGTATTGCCCCTTCAGGAATGGCCGCAATGCCTTTTAATGAGAAGAAAAACAGGAAGAGAGAAACAATATAAAGATTTCTTTTCATAGGCTTAAATATTTAATTAGTATTGTTTTAATCTAAGATAAGCTGTCTCTATTATGTGCCGACGTGGCGTCTTTCCGTTTTAGGCAGCCGGCATGGTCAGTTTGCAGGCAGGCTTATTATGTTTCCGTTGAAGTTCTCCTTCATTCCCACTGCGGTCTCGGCCTGTTCCACCATCTGGTTAAGCTCCTTGTTGGGCTTCACCAGTGCTGCCATGCTCAGGAAAGTTCTGTAGTAGGCCTTCTCCATGTCGTGCTTGCCCACAAGTCCGTATGCCTGCGCCGTGTTGAATATCGTGGCCATACTGTTGCGGTTAAGTTTAAGCGCCTCACGCCATGCGTATATTGCCGACCAGTATTTGCTCTGCTTGTAGTAGCCTTCGCCCAATGCGCGCTTTACTACAAACAGCACTGTATGGTCGGGCTCCATCAGTTCGGTTGATTTTTCCAGATAGTCAATGCCCTCGGCCACGCTGTCCATGTCAACACATACGATGCCGAGCCGGTAAAGGCATCCCGCATTTTGCATCTTGCTTTTTTCGGCTGCCTTGGTGAGCCATCTGCGTGCCATAGGGTTCTTGCCCGTCTGCATGTAGGCCATGCCGAGCGAGTAGACCGTGTTGTAGGTAGAGTCGCCCAGTTCAAGCAGCCTGTTGTAAGCATTTATTGCCTTGTCGTAATCGCGCAGCAGGAAGTTGGCGTCGGCATATTCGCGCAGCACGGGCAGACACGCAGAGTCTGTCTGCATATATCTGGCCGTAATGTCATAAGCCTTCTGCGGCGACGATATGTTGTCGTCGCTGTTGTATATGCGTGCCATATATGCCGTCACGATGCCGTCCATTGGGCATCTGCTCAGCAACCTGTTGCCCCATTCTATCTGTTTTGCCGTGTTGTCCATGTATCTGTAGCAGTCAAACAGCCGGCGCATCGTCTCCGCAGTCAGACTGTCTGTGCCTTTCCTTGCCATGTCTTCGAGCATTGACGCGCATTTGCGGTATTCGCCACGCATAAACAGGCAGTGCGCCATTTTTTCCTTTATCGCGTCTGAGCTGTCTGTCTGCAGCGCCTCGCCGTAATATCTCATGGCGTTGAACGTGTCGTTTATTTTCATGCAACTGTCGCCCAGTGCTTCTGTTGCGTCATTGTCGGCTCTGGCTGAGGCTGCCGTCAGGGCCATTAGCAATAGTATAAGACTGATGATTTTCATGGCAATAAAATTTTTATTTTAGCGATATATTCTTTTCTTTATGCAGAAGGCAAATTTCTGTTCATGTTATGCAAATATAGCGAAAATATAAGAATGTAGTACAGAATACATTATTTTTAACTAAGTTATTTAGTTTGTCCTTGCATTTTCCTTTGTCTTCCGTGTATTTTTCTTTGTGACGACATACGGTTAAGGTTATTATTCAAGCGCTAAACGTGGTGTTGCTTTTTGTGTCGATATGCCCGCATGTTGATATTATTCTTTAGAAAGTTTGGATTATTCGATAAATCAAGAAATTGAAGTAAGATAACATGAAAAAACTTTCATGACTTGCACAATCGCCATTGCAGACATACATTCTTTGTTTAATCAGAATCAGTCTCTTGCATGTTTTCTTAGAAATCCTTACCGTCTATATCTATAATCAGCACACCATCCTCTTCCAACATGTTTTTATTAACACCCAGTTCATCCCAAATTTTATTATATTTCTTTATCCATTCGTCGCATTTTACGGCCTTTTTACCCCATGTGGTGTCATTTTTAAAGTTAAGAAATATAAGTTTAACATCATTATAGTCTGTTTTCTTGTTCTTAGACAGTTCTTTCATCTTTTTCAAAAACGCCAGTCTGTTTGAAATCTGATAGTATTTGTGCAGCCATAATTTATTTTCTTCGTTTGAGTTATAATGTTTTTTAATGCATAACAGACTTTTTATTTTCATGCCGTAATTTTTGTTCTGATCCTGATTAGAGCCGTCAGGCTCACGGTTTCCGAGGCATATTTCATCCAAGTGCGATTTAGCTTCTATAAGATATAGATTATTATTTTCGTCTTTTGCTATACCATCCCATTGCGGTTGTCTTGTCGGCCAAAAATCTTTGAAATCTTCGCTAGATAATCCAAGTTCGCCACACATCTTTTCTCCGTTCAGTTGAAGTTCTTTAAAATTATCCTCCTTAATCGGGCATATCCAGTTGAGCTTAATACCAAGCACCTTATCCAACAAATCTTTATGTTCTTCAACCAATAATTGAATCATGCCTTTACTTCCTTTGGGATAATTGTTTCTATTCATAGCTTACACGATTTTGGGATAAAATAACATAAATAAGAATTGGCAGTTTCGCAAGTATTTTGTATCTTTATGATTGAAAATAAGATAGTTACAAATAGTACGAGCGATGATAACCAAATACAAAGTTACTGAATTATTCTGTATTGTCGATGAATCTGAGTATCGAATTTTCAATAAATCTGCATATTCCATCACCATGTGATGACGGTATAAGGCACAGAAACCATAAAGGTAGCATGTTGTTTCTTTGATAATAAGTCGGAGTCATCAATTGTAATAAAGGAGAATACTCTATGATTTGAACTTTTTTAATATTTCTTATCTCGAACTTGTTTATAATATTTTACTTTGGCTATTTTCATTAAGTTGAAAAATTTTTTGTTACATCTTTGTTTTTGCATTTTCAATATAATATAAATAT